>MDTD01053732.1_pt1 | contig 109723 bp, 66 predicted proteins | sample 811221 | NCBI WGS metagenome assembly MDTD01 (sample SAMN05326646, study PRJNA326480) | marine metagenome | isolation source: seawater | place: Pacific Ocean: South West | collected 2011 | reverse complement strand
TTGAATGGCATCGGTTCCATCAGCCTGAACAATGGATTGTTGGAATGGGTGAGTCAGAAAGGCTACCTCAATGTAGCCATTGATCTGGCGCAGGGAACGGAATTGCTTCCGGCCCAACTGGCTGCCGAAAAAGATGAGTTACGCTTGGATATCACCGGCGATGCATTGGCATGGTCTGGCGTGGAGTTGGCGGCCACCAGCAACAGTGATGCCGCCACCGTATCCGGTGTTACGATTCAGGAAGGCGCGCAGCTGCGATTCGAAATCGGATTGGATTCCTATGCGCCTGGCGAAAGTTATTCCATTGATTTTGTGACTCAACCCACCAGTGTGGTGACCGGCGGCGATCTCAACCTTGATTTGCCGATCACCTCTATCGCAGCTCCGATCTTTGGTATTACGCCCATGACCCTGCAAAGTGTCTCGCCGATCACGGTGGTGGCGGGAACCGCAGTTGAATTTACGGTTTACGGGCAGCAGCTGCAGTTGGTGGAGACGTTGTCCGTGGGCAGCGTGGAGTTGGCAAGGGATCAGCTCACCGTTAATGCCGAAGGCACAAGATTAAACTTCACGGCGACTCTGACGGAGAGCGGGCTGCAAAGTATCATCGTGCAACAGGTTGGCCAGCAAGCCGTGCTGCCTGCGGCCGTTGCTGTACGGTCTGCCATGGGGATCAGTAATGTTGCCAGTAACAATTCCGCAGGCGCGACGCGGGTAAGTGATGCCGGGGGCGATCAGATCACCCTGACCACCAGCGGCATCAGCAGTGACGTGACCTTGCATTGGTACCAGACTGGTCAGGGTATTCAGCCCAATGCGAGTAATGAAATTCGTTACTCCTTGGCAGGGGATCAATTGACATTTGTGGCACCGGCATCTTTGGTTGGTGCTCAGTACGACATTGCCCTGTGGCGCAGGAACACCGGTGAGGTGACGGTCACCGGCGCTGATCAACGCATGTTGGTGATCGATGATACACGGCCCACGGTGAACATTGCCCAGCAGTTGGGTTATTCCCTGGATCTGGTTCTGCAAGCAAATGAACCAATCAAAGCGGCTGGCACCAACGCATTCAGCGTCGTCAAGGTATTCAAGGATTACGATAGCCATCCGGCGCCACAGATCGACATCAGTGACCGCTTTGAACCACTGCGTGAAACCGGTGGCACCATTACACTGTCGCTGAAAGACAGCAGCTCGCTGGAACACAATGCAGAATATCTGGTGACAATCAGTGGTTTGCAGGATCTGAGCGGTAATCAGGCGTACGATAATTCCAAGGCCGGAATCAGCGGCGGAGTGCTCAGTACCCGGTTTGTTGCCGAAGACCTGTTGGCGCCGGATGCGGCACAACTCAAACTGCGTTATCTGGACGGTAGCGAGGCAAACGCCAGTGACGTACTGAAGCGCGGCACCCAGTTATATTTCAATATTGTGGGTGTTGATAACTACAAAGCGGCAGAGCAAATCAGCTACCGCTATCGGATTTCCGATGACGGTGGTCTCAGTTACCGCACTGGTTGGCTAAGCCCGGGTAAAGATACCAAGGTCAGCAACCTGCCCTATGTACCGGTACAACTGGACGCGGATTTCAGCAGCCTGTCCATATTGCTGGAAGCCTCCGATGGCAAGCAAAAAGTAGAGAAGCGCTTTGACTTTGCTGTGACCGATCCTGAGCTTTCGGTGCAAGCGTTTAGCACCAATCCGTCCACAGTTGAAGAACAGACGCGGGTTATGCTGCAGTTCCAGCTAAGCGGCGACCTTTCCCTGGTGGATACGGCGCAGATTAAAGTGTTCGATGATGGATCATGGCAAACTGTTAGCCTGGATAAGGACACAGGGTTGGCTGCTTTGTCTTATCTGAATCCCAAGCTGATCGATGTGCTCGGCAGTGGCAGTGAAGTGGTTGCGACCACCGTTCCGGTCAGTCTGCGCGTTGGATATGGCTTCAGTGGTCAACTCAGTTACCGCAACTATGTGGAATCCTACGTGCTGAACCCGGACAGCACCCCGCCGTCCTTGGCCATCGTTGCGCCGCAGGATGGAGAATATGTGCCACGTGGCCAAGAGACAGAAGTCATACTGCGCGCATTCGACAGTTACGGTATTAGCCACGTTGATGTGTGTCGGGATAGCCTGACCGCTGATCCCTTCGCTGATGCGGTTAATTGCCAGCAGCTTGCCGATCCCAGTGTTTATCCGATGCTGGTTGCCGAGGATGCGGTGGATCCCATCGTGGTGAATGCGCGTGCGGTCGACCTGAACGGTCTGGTGAGTGACACTGTTACCGCGACCTACCAGCCTATCGACCCGGAACAGGTGGCTCCGAAGCTGGATATTCTGAATATCGAGAACGGCCTGGTGGTGCACTCCGGTGAAGCGCTCAGTGTGCAAGTCCTGATGCGTGACATCACCTCAGCGCAACTGAATTTTGATCTCAACGCAGATGAAACCAATGCGCAGAATCCGGCGGCGATTGCCCTTGTTCGCGGTGAAAGTGACAGTGAGCGGGTGGAAGCGGGTGTTGAAATTCCGGATGTGACCCAATCCGCTGTGTTGGTAGTGCGTGTAGAGGCGGTGGTAGACGGCGTCGAACTCAAGTCCCAGCGTTACCTCAATGTGGTGGTTGATAACGGTATTGAAGAATCGATTGCAGTGGACGTTCTACCTGCCGCGGAAGTGTTGGCGGGAACCGCCATTCGTGTGAGCGGCGCCATCCCCGAGGGTATGGATGATTTTGATGACAGCTCCAGTATCGAAATAACCGATGGCGTGAACCAGACCAGCTTGCCGATGTTATTGCAGCAGGAGACAGTTGCCACCGATTATTCAGCGGGAGAAGTGACGGTTGTGGCCAATCTGCGGGACCGTTCGGATAATCTGAAACAGCAGACAACCACCCTCTCCAAAGTGGAGTATCTCGCCGGTGATTCCGTCAACCTGTACCAGGCTGACAGTGATTGGAAGATCCACAGTGTTATTCCAACGGCAGCAGTGGCAGAAGGTCTGGTCATGGTGGAAAACCAGGGCCTGGATGGTTATCGGCTGCGTGGCGTCAATACAGTGATTGATGAGGGCGCGGGCGCGGTGACCGGTGCGGTCTTTACCGGTTCGCTGATGGTACTCGAGATCGAAAATCAGGGCCGGCGTCTGATACGTGCCCTGCCGGTTGTCAGCGGTGACTGGGGCGCGGGTATTGATCGCCCGATTTCCGGAAGGATGCTGTCGGCGGCAGGCAATGATGTGTTTGTGGGTTACGGTACGCAGGTGACGGCGCTGCGCTACACCGGTGATGGCTGGGTGCCGGTTATTGGACTGGACGCCGGTACAATTGAATCCGTGGCCGTGCTTGACCAATACCTGGTGGCCCTGGCCGATGGTGTACTGAAGGTCTACACGGTGACAGCAGAGAACGAACTGCGCATCACACTGGTGGATCAGCTGGATGATGTCGACGCAGAGGGTGTTGCCACTGCGGAGGCAACGGTTTATTGGTGGTCCGACAGCAACGTTACGGCCTATCCATTTGCCGGTACGCTGGATGCAGGCTCGGCTGTGAGCTTTGACGCAGGTGCCCGCGTTCAGTCGCTGGTGACGGATGGCGAACTGCTGTGGATAAAAGCACTGGAAGAGGGTAACGCCGCCCACTGGCAAGTATGGAAAAATGGCCAGCGCGCAGGTTACCTGATCAACGATAACGAGCTGACAGTCGGTGCAACGGACCTGTATTGGTTGCAACGGGCCAGTACCGGCGATCGGGTTACCGCACAGCCTTATCAGACCCAGGATACGGCACCTGCAGTGAACGTATCGGCTTACGCGCTTGCCCATGGCCTGCTGCTGGCCGGTACCATTGAAGATTCAAATCTGGGTGCCCAGCATGTTTACCTGTCCAATGCCGCGGGTGAACGCCTTGCCGCCGTACCCCATTGGTATACAGGTGAACTGGATGGTCGCTTTGGTTATGTGATCCCTCAAGGCCGTACCTGGTTTGTTGCTTACAGCGAACTGGATGGCACCGACATTCTGTTCAATGTGCTGGAGCATGGCACCGCTAACAGCCAGACCATCATTCCGGATTACGTGGAAAACGTGGTCATAGAAGATATGGCTCCGCAGCAAGGGGATCTGATTGCCGAATGGGCGCAACGACCGGTCAGTGTGCTGTTGGATCCTATTAGTCGTGTCAAAGAACTTGGTTTTGCGGACAAGGCCTTTGCTTCTGACGTGAACGGACATTTCTATCAGTGGTTGACCGCTAACGATACCAGCGCCGCTTACAGCGTCGTAGTGAATGAGTCTGTCACCAATGACATTAGCCTGGTGGTGAGCGCAAACAATGACACCAATGCCGCTGTCCTGCTCAGTGGTATTGAGAATAATCAGATGTTCTCGGAAGGTGAATGGCTGAATCTCAGCTATGACGTCAACCGGGCAAACCCTGAATCACAGATCAACCACGTTGAGATCACTCTCACCGATTTCAATCAGAATGTGGTGGAGCAGATCTTCAGCAGCGACCCCAATGGCGGCTTTGCAATGCAGTTGCCAGCGGTTGCGGTGCAGGAAAGTTATCGGCTCCGGGTGCGGGCGTACTTCAATACCGGCTACGATTACAACGAAACCGAAGTCGGCTTGCGGGTAGTGCCGAAAAACACCGTACCGCAACCCGAGATTTCCGGCTTGCCGCCGCTGGTATACGCCGGTTCCACGCTGTGGGTTGAATTGGCGGACGCCATCGTTGGCTACAATGCCAGTCTGAACATTACCGTGGATGGCGTGCTGCTGGCCTCGGGCGCGGGCCCGGTTCCCTTTACGGTGCCGGATGATGCCTCCGAGATTGTGGTTTCTGTGATCCTGACCGATGGTTATGGAACGGAGCGCCGGGCGGAGTTTGTGGCGCAGGTGATGGATCCCTATCGATTGTCCCTGACGGCTGGTTTTGAGTTTGATGCATTGTTACCGGCAGTGGGTGATTACTGGTACAGCCTGGGCAGTGGGCTCTATAACAGCCAGGGCCTGCAGCTGGAAATGGCCGGTGATATCAGCTCAATGGAATATCTAGGCAAATACCTGCTGTTGGGCGTGCGCGGATTCGGCTTGTATGTTGTGGATCCGGCCGCCAACTTCAAAATCATGAGTAATCATCCGCTGGCGGGCAACCTCCACCAGATCGCGGTAGTGGGTAATCAATTGTATGTTCGTACCCAAACCCGTTTGCTTGCCTATGACATTGCCGGCTTGGCTTTCCAGAATGAAACCGATCTTAATTTCAGTGGTACTTTGCTGGATATGGTGGGTTACGGTGATGGTGTTGCGGTGCTGACCACCACCGAGATAGCCAGAGCCGAGAATGGTGCGGTATCCGATCGCTATCAACGTACCGGTCTGGCCACAATAACGCAGCAGGGAAGCGATCTCTACGCCACCGATGTTGATGGCAACCTGATTCGACTTGATGATGACTGGAACGCAGAAGTATTCGCTCTCGATGTGTCTGCGGAATTACTGCTGGCGCGACGCGGGCAGTTGATCGCGCTCAATGGCTCGGTGCAAAAGGCCGCGGTGATTGATCTCCATGACTATCAGAGTCCGGGTGTCATTGCCAACTGGCCACTGGCTCTGTCTGCGGGCATAACCCATGCCGAACAGTTTGCCGGCAAAGTGTACCTTGACTCAGCTCAGGTACTTGAATTTACGCCTGGCTCGGACGGCTATCTGCCCGTATTTGTGGCGGCGGAATCCGGTTCCGTCTCCGGATTGGCGCGGGATGTCAGTGTGGCCAGGGGATCGGTCATCGCAGCCCAGGATAATTATGGTGCGGTTATTCATCAGCGTCAGGGCGGTGGCTGGACGTCGGATGTTCATCCGCAACCCGCCTACAGCAGCACGGTAACCCGTGTTGCCAGCGACGCCAATTACCATTATCTGCTGCACAGTGGGCAACAGAAAGTGGAGCGCATCACCCATGCCGGCAGCGGTTCAAACTTCTTCTACAGTGGCAATGCATTGTCCGACCTCAGCGTATTTGACCGCTGGTTGGCGCTGGCCGATGGTTCCAGTGTGCAGTTGTTTGATCGTGATACGTTATCCTTATTGACCAACTTCAGTGTCGGCAACGGCGAGAGCATTGTTGCCCTGGCTGGACAAGGCCATCGTCTTGCCGTGAGTACGGATAGCGGTACGATTTACACGCTGGTGGCACGTCCCAATGTCGACGTGACCCAGTGGGCACTGGAGGAAGAGGTGAGTGCCCTGCCGGAATCCGTGCGTCGCCTGGCAGTGACCCAGGACTACCTGATCTATGGGTTGGATGCCCGTGTTATCAAGCGCGGCTTCTATACTCAGACCGAGACCCAGATCGATGTGGCCAACGCCCAGTTCATCACCGCGCTGACGGTTCACAATGGACAGATATGGGTTGCCTATCAGGATAACGACGGTGCAGCGCTGGCGGCCTATGATCTCTATACCAACGATCTGTTGCCGGCGGCCGCCTTGCGCCTGGATGCTGCAGCCACCGCTATGAGCGGGGAATGGAACCGCTTGATCCTGGCACAAGGTAGCCGTGGCGTACAAATACTGGAAATTCCCCTGGCGCTTGAGAGTGGTGATATCAGCGCAGTATTGCCCACACCCGCCACTGCGGTTGCCTATGGCGAAACACTGCAGAATCAGTTCGCTGATGTTGAATCACTGAATAGCGTTGAATGGTACATCAACAATCAGTTGGTGGTGCGCGCTGCCCAGAAACCCTTTGCAAGTCAGCTGCCGGTACCGGCCAGCCTGCCCAATGGTCAGTCATTTACCTTATACAACAGGGTTGAATTAACCAACGGACGGGTACTGCAGAGTGAACCCCGTGCGCTGTTCCTGCAGTCCGAGAGCCAACTGGTGAACGACTTCCAGGTCAGCATGGATGTGATTGAACACAGCTGGGGGCCCAAACCGTTTGATGTTAAGGCCGTAATTTCAGGCTCCAGCCAGGCCATCGCCCAAGTGGAATTGTTTGTCGCCAGTAGTGTGGATGGACCCTGGGAGTTGGTGGGTAAACTTTATGGGCCCGAGTACAAACTGGCCATGAACTGGGGCGTGGAGCGATCAGGGCACTTTGTTAAAGCCCGTGCGGTGGATATCTACGGCAACGTAGCTGAATCCCAGCCACAGCGCTTCTACCGCTACGAAGACACCACCAATCCGTCCGCGGCCTTCACCCTGTCCGGTGACAGTGTTGATGCAGATGGCCAGACCGTTGTTCAGGGCTTCCCCTATCAATTGAGCGTTGCCATTAATGACAGTGAGAGCGGGATTGATAAAGCGCTGTTGCGTCGCAATGGCGTGTTGGTGGCCGCGGCCTTTGAGAATGGCGTACTGACATTCTCGGATCAGGCAGCGGATACCGGAGTGATCCAGTACCAGATTGAGGTGGTGGATAACGCACTGAACAGTATTTCACAAGCGTTCAATGTCACCATCGGCAGTAACCAGGGGCCGGTGATTGATAACCTGAACTATCCGGCACAGGTACGTGAACTGGATAGCTTCACCGTGTCGGTCTCTGCATCGGATGATGTGCGTATAGACCGCTTGGAAGTGGTCTGGGGTGGAACGGTATATGGCAGAGACATTAACCAAGCCAGTGCCACCGCCGAGGCCTTTACCATCGTGGATCAGAGGGTGGAGCGTCTGACAGCGGATGCAACGGAAGCGTTAACCGTGCGCGTGACCGATAACAGCGGCATCCTGACCCAGGTCAACTACGACGTCTCCGTGCTTCGCGATCGGGCACCGGTGGTTGCCAATCTGAACGTGACACCGGATGCACGGGGTTTCTATGGTGGTTCCGCGGGCATCACACTCAGTAACCTACAGAACGTAGACGATGCCTCCGGGCTTAACGTTGAAATCGTGCAGGTCAACGCCGGCGTCGAAACCACTGTGTTCGAGCGTACTAATCTCAGCGGCTATACCAATACCCTGAATCATTACTTCCGTTATCCCACTAGCGCCCTGGATGGGGATATGTACCGCTTCAAAGTGGTACTGAAAGACAAGATCGGCCAGGAAGTGGAAACCGCACTCTATGAAGTGCCGCTGACCCAGGCGCCGAACCTGATCCGCTTCGCAGCTGTTGCGGCCAATGAAAATCCGCTTGAGGTGCAGGTGGGTGAAAGCCCTGTCTACCGGGTGGAAGTGCTGGATGCGGCGGCGCGGCCGGTTGCCGGTCAGCAGGTGCGCTGGACCTTGAAAGATGTTGCTTCCAGCAATGTGATCTCGATGGGTGATTCCACCAGCGCGGAAAATGGTACGGCAACTCTGAATATGTCCACCTCGCTGCGGGCGACCAGCTATGAGCTAAGGGCGGAATTGGTGGATTATCCGGTTATTGAAAGAGCGCAATTCTCGGTGACCGTGAAACCAGGTCAAACCCAGGAGCTGCGCTTTAATCAGATGCCGGAAGCCACCGCCGGAGAATTGTTCTCGATCAATGTCGATGCCTATGATGCACAAGGTAATCGCAATGAATCGGATTCGGCTACCAGCTTTACGCTGACCATGCCCAACCCGGATTTCGAAGTAACGGCGGGGGATAACGTCAACATTCAGACCATCACCACCGCACAAGGTAGCGTTCAGCGTGCTGTAGTCACATTGCAGAATGGGGCAGCATCCCTGCAGGTGCGCGCCACTACGGTGGCGGGTGATTATCAACTGGCTATCACCGGCAGCAGCGGCAAACAAACCCGCTACGACCATGACGGCAGCGCGGCCACGGCACCACAGTCCGTAAGCGAACTGCCGTTGGTGGTTGCCGCCGCCGATGCCGTAACTCTGCTGTTTGTTGATGAGACACTGGCAGAGCAGGCGGAAGGTGATGTAGCGGAATACGGCACCAAACGTGCGGCCCGCATCTATCTGGTGATGGAAGATACCTACGGTAACCGAAGCCAGCGCTTCCTGGGCGAGGATGCGAACTTCACCCTGGGTGTTGCGGTATCCGGTAGTGCAGTCATCAACGATCAGGGCAACCTGGTTGATGTTGCCCTGGTGGATGGTGTTGCGACCCTGGATGTCAGCAATACCGAATATGAAACCGTGACGCTGACCGTGGCCAGTGTTCCCGCTCAATATCAAGTGCTGGATTACACCACCACGTTTGACCTGCTGTTTAATCAGCAGCCTCCGGAAATCAACGAATCCGGATTCCTGGGAGAGGTGAATAGCACCCGCCTGACCGCGTACTTTGTCTATGACGAAACCGTCGAGGCCCTGCAAGCTGGTACCCTGGTGAGCATCCTGAGCGCCGGCGTGGAGATCAATGGAACCTCATCCATTCAGGGTGACACCGTATTCTTTACACCGGATTCTGCCTTGGCATTGAACACCTGTTATCAGTACGACACCACCGGTTCTGTATTGACCAGTGCGACCCGGGCTGAGTCGGTTCGGGTCGAACAAGGTGACGTGTGTACACCACAAGCTCTGGTGGGTGTTCCCAACAAGCTGGCGGTATACATTGGCCAGAGTGTGACGTTGCCGGTGCAGCTGGGTGTGAGCTATAGCTCCATCAGTAGTGGCCAGGTGACCCTTGGGGATTCCACACTTGGATTCAGTTGGAATCCATCCTACCGCCGCTTCACGGTGCCTGATTTCGCGGCATTGGATCCGGGCTTCAGCGATGGCGTTGCGAAACCATTGACGTTGAGCGGTACCTACGGCGGAGCTGCATTAACAGTGGGTAACAGTCTGACATTACAAGTGTATCTGCCGGATGGGGATGCTGATGGTGATGGCATACCCAACCGGATTGAAATTGAAACCGGCAATCTGCTGCCCGGTTCAATTGACAGTGATGGCAATGGCACCCTGGACATCAACGAGGACAGCGACGGTGATGGCCTGAGTAACGGTGCCGAGTTGGCCGCAGGTACGTTGATTAATGACAGTGACACCGACAATGACGGCCTCAGTGATGGCAGCGAAGTTCTCAACCACGGCAGTAATCCATTGCTGCAGGATTCCGATGGCGATGGCCTGACGGATTACGTGGAAGTGTCGTCTATTCCGTCTTCTGATCCCACCTTGAGGGATACCGACGGCGATGGCATGAACGATGCCCAGGAGCGCCAGAACAACCTCAATCCGCGCGATGCCGACGATGCCGCGGCTGATGAGGACGGCGACGGCCTGTCCAACCTGCAGGAAATCCAGCTGGGTACCCTGGTTCGCGTAACCGATACCGATGGCGATACCTTGTCGGATGGTGATGAGGTGAATACGGTGGATTCCGATCCGCTCCTGCAGGACACCGATGACGATGGGCTGCGCGATGACGAAGACAGTGAGCCTCGCGTGCCGGATACACAAAGTCCGCAGATCACGCTGTCCTCGCCTGCCGCGGGCGAGCAGCTACTGAAGGGGCAAACGATTACCCTCACCCCGGCGCTGAGCGACAACGGGCGCGTGGTAAAAGTGGATTACTACATCAATAACGCGACGCTGCTGGCTTCTGAAGCAGCACCGTTCAGTGTCAGCTATCAGTTGCCGGCACTGTCCGGAGAGCTGCAGGTACGGGCGATTGCCTACGATACCAATGACAACGCCGGTGAGATCAACGCCACCTTTACGGTGATTGATGATCCGTTAACAACGGTGATCGGCCGGGTTGTTGATGGTTCCGGAGCGGGATTGCCGGATGTCACCGTGACTGTGTTGGGTCTGGAAACCATTACCCAGTCTGACGGTGCCTTTGTGGTAACGCAGGTACCGGTTGCCGGTGGCGCCATCCAGGTGGTGGCCAACGGTGTAGTCAGTGGAGACGCGGTGACCGCCCTCAGTGATACCTATGAGCCCGTTTGGGCGGGTACTACGGATGTGGGCGATATCCTGTTGCAACCTGTTGCCCGCAAGGTGGGTTATTACAGCCACCGGGATTATCAGGGCTCAAGCAATCAAGCCAGCATCATCACCAATGCCGGCTTTGATGCGGTCCAGATAGTCGACCCGGTAACGGAAGATCTTTCCGAGTTGGTGATGGTGGTTGTGGAAAGCGACCAGTACTATCGTTCCTGGAGTGGTGGTGCCTCGGCAGCCAGAAAGGCCGCATTTGAAGCCTATGCCGAAAACGGTGGTATTCTCGTCTGGCATGAAGACAGACCCTATGATTCCAACACCACTTATTACAGGTTGCCAGGGTTGGATTTCTGGCCAATTTACAACACCGATTACTCCAATCGATATCCGGTCTATGACATCAATCTGATGTCTGACATCATGGTGGGTGCGGCCGGAGATCTGAACCGGAATTCGCTGGGCAATACCAATGGCAGCTATGGCTACCTGCCCATGGACCAACTGCCGGAAGGCATGACGCCGGTGATGCTGCGCAGTGATCGTCGTTACAAGCAGGTGGCGGCCGTGGAATATGAGTACGGCAGTGGTTTGATTTACTACAGTACCGTCCGCATGGCCTATCTGGTGGCATCGTCCCCGTACAACACGGTGTACATGCCCAACCTGTTGCAGAGCCTGTATAACCGATCACTGGCCGATCAGGACGAGGATGGCTTACCGGATATCCAGGAATACAGCAACGGCACCGACCCTTACTCCAATGATAAGGACGGTGATGGTTTGTTGGATGGGTTCGAAGTCCGCTTTGGTTATGATCCAACGGTCGATGAAGGCGTTGCCAACCTCGATGACGACAACGATGGCCTCACCACACTGGAAGAGCAGGCTATTGGCACGCATCCGAAGCGTTGGGATACGGATGGTGATGGCCTCTACGACGGTGAAGAGGTGAATCCAAGCGGCGCGTACCCTGCGTCCAGCCCCCTCAGTGAAGATACCGATTTTGATGGCATCTGGGATGATGATGAGCGAACCTTCGGTGGTGATCCCAACCTCAGTGACACGGATGCGGATGGCTTGTCGGATTATGTGGAGCGTTATAACAGCTATACCTCATTGACCAATCCGGACTCCGATTTTGATGGCCTGTCCGATGGCATCGAATACAACAGCCCGATTCTGAATCCGAATAACGATCAGGATGCAAACGCGGATTACGATAACGACGGCTTGAATAACAAGCTGGAACTACTTGTCTATGAAACCGATCCTGAAGTGGCGGATACGGACAGTGATGGCCTGCTGGACGGTGCGGAAATTCTGGCTGGCGCTGATCCCTATAACCCGGACAGCGATGGTGATGGCATGGAAGACGGTGTCGATAACGATCCGCTCGAATTCGATACCGTGGCGCCGCAGGTGGTCATCAGCAGCCCCGCTGCAGGATACGAAGTGGTTTACGGTGAAGAACTCAGCCTGTCGGTTGACCTCACTGAAAACGGCGTGAACGAATCCGTGACCTATACCATTGATGGCACCAATACGCTGGTATCTACTGACGCACCGTTCTCGGTGAACTACACAGCACCGGTCAGTGGCGATAGCTTTACGTTGGAAGTGTACGCCACTGATGTGAGTGGCAATACTTCAACTGTGGTATCAGAAACCTATTCTCTGATAGCAGACCTGCCCATGACGGTGACTGGCAGAGTACTGGATGCGTTGGGTCAACCGGTAGAAGCGGTCAGCGTAGAAGTTGGGGGAATCACGGTGACGACGGATTCTGAAGGCACCTTTACTGTCACTGGAGTACCGACGATAGATACCCTGATTCGTGTTTCTGCTTCCACACAATTCGGTGCAGCAGAGATGACGGCTGAATCCGTCTGGTTCGAGCCGGTACGAAATGGAAATGTCTCGGTTGGTGATCTGGTGCTGTCCACTAGCGGAGGCACCAATCAGGGAACGCTGGTGGGTTATTATAATATGTCCAGTAATAGTGGCGTCTCCAGTCAACTGCCACCTATTACGGCTGCCGGGTTGCAGGGTGCCAGCATCACGGATCTCAATAATGACAACTTAACTGAGTACACAATTCTGTTTGTTGAGTTGCCCAGTAACAGCTCCAATAGCTATTCAAGTACCTATATCAACAATTCGGCGAAGATCGCCCAATTTGTTGACGATGGTGGTGTTTTGATTGTCCATGACCGATCTACAGGCAATTCCAATAGAGTACTGCCTGGTAATCCTGGTACAGCCTATAGAGACGTTGATTCAAATGTATCTTTGGCACCGGATGCCCCTGCGGATTTCGTAAGCGGTCCGGGAGGTACGATCACCAACAGCACATTGGATGGATCAAGTGCATCGCACGGCTATGTGTTGGGTAACACTGTAGAACCTGGTTCTTATCCATTGATCGTACAAGCGGATAACGGCCAGTGGGTCACTTATGTTTACCCCTATGGCAGAGGTAAGGTCGTGTATTCCTCCACGCCACTGGATTATTTCCTGGTTAATTACCGCAGCGGAATCAGTGATATATATCCCGCTAATCTGTTGTCCTATGTTTCCAGAAACCTGACCAAGATCGACAGTGACGGGGATGGTGTTGCCGATGCAGATGAAGTACCACTGGGCCTTGATCCATTTAATGAGGATTCAGATGGCGACAGCCTGATTGATGGCTGGGAGATTGAGCATGGGTTCAATCCTCTTTCAGAGGCCGGTGCGGGTGAAACCTTTGACGATCCCGATACCGATGGCTTGAACAACCTGGAAGAACAAACCTGGCTGACGGATCCCAACAATCCCGACAGCGACGGCGATACCCTGGTTGATGGCGATGAAGTCAATATTCATGGTACAGATCCGGCCAAGTCCGACACCGACGGTGACGAACTCTCCGACGACTATGAATTGGCGCAAGGCTTGTTGCCGGACAACGTTGACAGTGATGGCGACACACTCAACGATTACGACGAGATCTATGTCTACGATACCAATCCGCTGGCGACGGACAGTGACGGTGATGAAATTCCGGATCTGTATGAAGTGGAAAACGGCCTGTTGAATGAGCCTGCAGACGGTGATCTCGATAACGACGGGTTGACCAACCTGGAAGAGTTCCAGCAAGGCACCAATCCACAGGATCAGGACAGTGACGATGATCAGCTTTGGGACGGTTGGGAGCTTGGAGTTTACCAGACTGATCCAACGCTGCCAGACAGCGATAATGACGGGCGCTGGGACGGTAATGAGGCAATCGTTGATGGAACTGATCCAAATGATCCTGCCTCGGTTCTGCCGGTTACCTCTATGTGTCGAACGCTCAATGATGCTAACGGCCGAAGTTGGCAGTTCTGTAGCGAAGGTGCCGTAACCAACAGTTGGGCAGGGTCCAGTGGCAGCACTAGCTCGGCGATTTGGTATGATGGTTTTGACGCCTCGATCATCTCCGAATCAGGATCCACTTCCTACTATGGAGGAAACTCGACGGTAGGAACCTCCCAGGAAGGTCGTGAATGGCATTTTGCTGCTCAGGAACTGAATGATCTTTTGTATGCCCGCAGAGTCTTCGTGCCTGCCAGTGGAGAGGCGTTTGTTCGATACATAGAGATACTCGAAAATCCGACGGATGTTGCGCGTACCATTACCGTGAGCTTGTATTCACGCTATGGTCGCTATAGCAATTACGCTGAGCTTCAGACTTCCAGCGGTGACAACAGCATTGATGTGACGGATAGCTATGCGCTGTGGCGTGACACTAATTATTCCAGCCGCCCTGTGATCGGGCATCTGTTCAAAGATGACAATGTTGCCACGTCGATTACGGATAATTCGTACGGTGCCAGTGGGAATTACAACTGGGATATCGAGTTTGAAGTAACCATTCCCGCCAACAGCCGACGTGCGCTGATGCACTTTGCCACCATGGAAAGTGATTTTGAAACGGGTGAACCCAATCTGCAGAATCTGCAGAAGATGTCAGCGACAACATTGGCCGGGATTGATGCGGAACTGGCCGCCGATATCGTCAATTTCAATGCGTTCATTGATTCCGATGAGGATGGTTTGAGTGATGAGCTGGAAGCCACATTCGGCTCGGATCCGCAGCTTTCCGATACCGATGGCGACGGTCTAAGCGATCTGCAGGAATACAATCTGGGAACCGATCCACAAGTGCCGGATAATACGGTTCCCGTGGTGACCTGGGTCAACCCGGTAGAGGGCGATGATGTATACCGCGGCGCTGATTTGCAACTAGCGTTCGACGTGGTGGATGACGGTTCAATCGAGTATGTCGAACTGTATGTGGATGATGTTCTGTACACAACGATTGCGGATGAGAACTACTCTGTAGCCTGGCAGGTTCCCGATGCAGATTCCGTCACGCTTAAGGTGATCGCTTACGACTCCAATGCTAATCAGGGCCAAAGCGAGATCGTTATAGCGCCCCAGGATGTGCCGTCAACCGATTTGACTGGTGCTGTCCGCTTCCAGGGTGTGGCCGGAGATTATTATTTGGCAGGCTTGACCGTTGACATTGAGTCATCAGGCTCGGTCACGACTACGGATGAGAATGGCCAGTTTACTTTGACCAACATCAGCGCAATGTCTGGTGAACTCGTGGTAAGCGTGAGTGGTGTGGTTGGTGCGGTTAATTTGGAAGAGGAATTCGTCTTAGAGTCCAGTGGCTTTAACTACGGGGGCGTAACGGATATAGGAACGCTGGATCTTGGTGCCAATAGTATTAGTGTCGAATTCAATACTGACGCTGGTGAAAACTATTACTTCAATGACGAAGGCACCGGCCAGTATGCGCTAGCAAAGGATTTCAGCTTCTTTGGCCAATCTTATTCCAACATATATGTTGATTCAAATGGGTACGTGCGTTTCGTAAATTATGGCCGTACCTCATACAGTGTTCCCTGGATGAATCCGCCGCTCGTAGTGCCCTTTGGTATGGATATGGATGGCCGAGGCAATCCGTTAACTGTGGCAGAAGATGACAATGGTGCTTATGTTACCTGGTACAACTATGGGCACTGGAGCAGAGGCGGCGCTGCTACCTTCCAGCTGCAGTTGCTGGGGGGTGGGGTGTTCGCATATCTCTATCAATCGGCTGATCAGGTGATTTTGAATGCCAGTAGCATATATATAGGTTTATCACCAGGCTCTGCCGCAGATACATATGAATCAATTTCGTTTGATACACTGATTGACTCTTACACCACGCCCGACAATACGGAAGTCAGGTCCTCTATACCCAGCTCTGAATTTGATGCCATCGGTAAGACAATTGTCTTTATTCCCCAATCCGATGGCCAATACAACGTCGTGTTCGGCGCAATTGGCCAGAACATATCCATTGGAATGCTCGATTCGGATGGGGATGGGCTAACGGATTTGGAGGAAACGCTGCTCGGTGTTACAGCAGTTGATAATCCAGACTATGATGACGACGGCTTGCTGGATGGGGATGAATATTCAATTGGAACCGATCCGATTAATTCAGATTCCGATGGTGACGATCTATTGGACGGCTTCGAAGTCACCTACGGTTTCGATCCCAATTCACCGGTATTGCCCGGTGAGCGTGATGAGGATTTCGATAACGACGGCCTGACCAACTTCGAAGAGCAGCAACTGGGCACCGATCCAACACTGATGGATACGGATGGTGACATGCTGTCCGATGGCCTTGAAGTGAATGAATTGGGAAGTGACCCTACCTCAACCAACAGTGACAGCGATAGTCTTGCCGATTGGGAAGAGTTCATCTATGGCAGCAGCCTGGTGGACGCTGACACCGACGGTGACGGCCTCGATGACTATGCAGAAGTTTACATCTACGGTACGTCACCCACCTTGGTGGATACCGATGGTGATCAGATGTCCGACCGCTTTGAAGCGGACTGGAACCTCTTCAATGCAGTGGCCGATGCCGACTACGATGGTGATGGTCTGCTGAATTATGAAGAAGAGTTGTACGGTACCGATCCAACAAGAACGGATACGGACTACGATGAGTTGACGGACGGTGAAGAGGTGAACCGCTATAACACCAATCCGGCTGAAGCCGACAGCGATGTGGACGGCCGCTGGGATCAAGACGAACTCTTTGTGGATAACACCGATCCGAATCTGGCATCCAGCGTACTGACCGATTCCTATTTGCCTTACTACAGTTCGCTGCAGCAGGGCATTCAGTGGACGATTCATCGGGACGGTTACATCAGTGATATCCGGGTGGATACCATCTCAATCACCACGTTGGCCGGGCGCTTGAACGTCACCGGTGATGTCAGCCAGATGTATTACAACGATGGTAGTAACGGTGGTGATGCGGCCACGGATGCCAGCGGTTACGAGCACTTTGTCGGGCCCGACCGTATGCAGGATCTGATGGTGAGCCGTCGCGTTTACCGTGATAGTGCCAACCATGATTATGTGCGCTACCTAGACCTGTTTGCCAATGTCGGAGACGCTGCCGTTAGCATCAACGCCACCTATAACACCAACTATCTGGCGGGTGCCGGTGGTAGCGGTGCCATTGAATTGATCACCGAATCCGGACAGGCGCAGCCCACGGAAAGTGATCGCTATATCATCCTGTACGACAGCGTGGATGCCAATCAGCCGGTTCTGGGGCATATTATGCTGGGGCTGGAGTCAGTGGCAGGTAACTGTGGCAGTACAGCCCAGGCACAAAGCAACTACTGGGATCAGTGCTACAGTCTCACCGTCGCGGCGGGGGATCAGGTGGCTCTGCTGCACTATTACGTAGTGGGTCGTACGGTGGCAGAGGTTCAGGCCCGTATTGATGCGATCCTGCGCTTCGACAGTGCCAGCCTCTACAATATGGATGCTGCGTTGATCGATGATGTTGCCAACTTCGATATTGAACTGGATAGCGACAGCGATGGCTTAAGCGATGCGCTGGAGCAAATTCTGGGCACCAATATCAATCTGGCGGATACCGATGGTGACGGCATGTCGGACGCGTTCGAATACGCCAACGAGCTGGAACCGGTGGCAACGGACGATTCGGCGTCTGATAAAGATGGCGATGGCCTGACCAACATCGAAGAAATGACATTGGGCACCTCAGTGACCAATCCGGATACCGATGGGGATGGTGTCTCCGACGGGGATGAAGTGAACGTCTACAACGGCAATCCGTTCCTCACGGATACCGATGGTGACGGACTGCAGGATGGCGATGAAGTCACTTACAACACCAAGCTGGATGATGTGGATAGCGATGATGACGGTTTGAATGATTATCTGGAAACCGCTATCGGCTTTGATCCCAATGCAACGGATGGTGACGGTGACGGCATTCCGGATGAATATGAGCGAGCCTACTTCAATGGTGATGTGGCGCCGGATGCCGATTACGACAATGATGGGCTCAGCAATCTGTATGAGTACCAGAACAATCTGCTGCCCAATGATGCGGATACCGATAATGATCTGCTGCTGGATGGTGAAGAGCTGACGCTGGGTACTGATCCATTGCTGTTTGCCTCGGACACATTGTTGCGTGGTGATGCAGAAGAGCGGTTTGTCGACGGCACCGATCCATTGGAGAGCAGTGATGACCTCACCACATTGTCGCTGCCCGGCCTGTTTGTTGATGGGGCCGGTGGTGAATGGGCATTTGATACCAGTGGTAACCTGACCCTGGCCGACAGCACCTACAATGCCATACGGTCGGCCAGCATGCGGCCCTCCAGTATTTACTATGGCAACTACTCATCAGGCTATTACACCAGTAGTTCTGATCTGGTGGCGCTGGGTGATGATGGCGAGTTTGCTACTTCCCTGCGCCGTTACGGTGATGCCCTGTATCACCGCCGAGTGTATGTGCCAACCACCGGTGACAGCTTTGTTCGTTACCAGGAGACCTTTGACAATCAAAGTGATGCGGCCATGGACGTCGGCGTGAGGCTGTCAAGCTACTACCATTACTACTCCAGCTCGTCTGAAGTGACTCTGCTCACCAGCAGCGGTGACAGTGTGCTGAATGAAGAGGATTACTACCTGATTGCCTACAGCCCGGGCTCACCGGAGCGGCCGGTACTGGGGCACCTGTTTGGGACACAATACTCAGCGGTTAAACCCTGCGACAGTTCCGCTGCAGGAACCAACTACTGGTATCTGTGCCTGGAATCCTCAGTGGCTCCCGGTGAGCGTGTGACCTTCCTGCATTACGTGGTAATGGGGGACAGTGTTGAAGATGTTCAGGCACAACTGGATGCCCTGCGCAAGCTGGATGGCCAGGCACTGAATGGTATTGATGCCAACCAGGCTGCGACAATCGCCAACCTCAGTGCCTACGTGGACTCCGACGGCGATGGTTTAAGTGATGTGCTGGAAGCCAGCCTGGGTACACTGAATGACAGCCAGGATTCCGATGGCGATGGTGTCAGCGATTGGGAGGAGTACGCGGCCGGTGGTGATCCGGCGGTGGCGGATAACGCCGATCCCACTGTGGTATTACTGACCCCGTCTCAGGGTGAGGCGTTGTATCCCTATGAGGCGGTAACCCTGTCTGCCCAGGCAGAAGACGACAGCAAAGTGGCTGAAGTCAATTTCTGGGTGGATGGCGAGCTGGTGGGTAGCGTCAGTGAAAGCCCCTATGAATTGCAGTTCTATCTGCCCTACGGCACCTTTATGGATGTAGAGGCCATTGCCACCGATGCCACCGGCCGCACCGGCAGCAGCGGCGTGGTGCGTTTTGATCTGCAGGCCGATAGCAGCACCACGGTGTCGTCCCGAGTGCTGTTGGACTACAACGGTGAAACCTTCCCCATGGCCGGTCTCACAGTAACCGATCCCAATACGGGCAGCACCGCCATTACGGATGAATTGGGTGAATTCTCATTGGCCAATGTCTCGGCCCGTGACAATGCGCTGTTGCGCATTAGCGGTGAGCTGGCCGGTGAAACCCTCGATTTCACCACCATGGTGGACAGCAGTCAGATGATCGTCGGTGGTGAAACGCTGCTGGCTGATGTGATCTATGTTCGCAACATTAAACCGTATTATGAGAATCAATTGAGCTACGAAGACACAGTTTATATTTACTCACCCGCGTTCCAGCAGTTTGCCCTCGATGGTGCAGTGACCTGGGGTGAGCAGACTTATACGCAGGCTTATATCAGTAACTACGGTGACGTCGTGTTTGGCGACCTTGCACCGGTGGATGGTGAAAATCCACAAACAGACAGCTATCCCATGGTGTCGTTGTTTAATTCCAGCAACGAGGTTGGGGACTATATGGCGTATAAGCGTCTGGCGGATCGCCATTTGTTTGTTAGTAATCAGTATAGGGTGTTGGCCGGTGAAGTCGGATACTATGATTTCAATGGCCTTTTGACAGTGACCGACGAGGGCGTTATTCAAATTACGTGGTACGGCTACCCGGTTGGCGAACCCTTAGCAGAAAACAATACTCTGGATATCGGCTGGGGCAATGCTGGTGATACCGTTCGATCCGTACCGCTCACTGATCTTTATAACGGCCTGACCCTGGCTCAGGGCGAGTCGCTCAGCGCGGCTATCAATATGTCACCGTACCTGTTGCGAGATACCTTCGTGACCATGACACCACAAGGCAATGGTACCTATTTCGTCTTGCTGCAGAACTACGATTCCAATTACCGCGATACCGACTATGATGACCTGCCGGATCTGTACGAATTCGTCTCTGGCTACAGTGATTACCAGTTGCGGGATACCGATGGCGACGGGGTCTATGACGGTGACGAGTACGCACTGGGCCTGGAAGCGGACAATGTGGACAGCGACGGTGATCAACTGCGGGATAACGTCGATAACGAACCAGCGGTGGCCGACACGGAACTGCCGGTATTGGGTGCCATCTGGCCCAACGACGGCGATGCCCTCATGCCGGACCGTACCGTCTACCTGAGCGCTGAAGTCACAGACAACGAGCAGGTTGCCGAGGTTCGCTTCCTGGTGGATGGCGTTGCCACTGTTGCTTCGCCTCTCGGTGACCAATATGGCGTCAGTATCACCACGCCCACCACCGGTGCCTTCACGGTGCAGGTGGAGGCAACGGACGTTAGCGGTAACACCGCCCAGAGTGCAGTGCGCACGGTTACCATCATTGACAATGGCCTGACCTCACTGGAAGGCCGGGTGCTGTATCGCTCGGATGCCGGTGAAGCCGATTTGGGGGGTGTCACCATCGCCTTTGACGGCTATGGCACCGTGGTCACGGATGTGGATGGCGGCTTCCGGTTCGATAACGTCATGCTGGAGGGCAGCCAGGAGTTGACCATTACCGGTCAGGTGGGTAACCAGGCCATCAATGAGGTGTGGCCCCTGGATCAGATCAGTGTCATCAGCGATCTGACCACCATGCAGGATATTATTATCGAGCCGCAGACCTTTGCGCCCGGTTATAACTGGTCCTTTGCCAACAGTGATAGCTTCCAGAACGAAAGAGGCACCACGCTCACCTTGGGTCACACGTTCAACTACTATGGCGTGGATTACACCACAATCTACATCTCCGATAACGGATACATCACCTTCGGCAGCGAGTTGCGGCAGACACCGAATCCGGGCTCCCTGGATGTGGACATGATCAGCGTACTTGGAACCGATTTCGTCTATGGATACCGGCTCGAATACGACACCAATACTGAGCGAACGGTGATTCATTGGCGTGAGACGCGTATACCGGGCTACAGCACCTATGATTATGCCCAACTGGTACTGTATGCCGATGGCCGCATCTATATGCACTACTATGATGTGGATTACCGCACTGCCCAGTATAAGCAACCTTATATTGGCCTGAAGTCCACGGCTTCCCTTACCAGCGCGCGGCAAGCCATAGAGGCTCTGCAGGCACCGGTGAACTTCGGTAGCGCAACGGATATTCGACTGTCGCTGGCCGATGGCCTGTATAATCGCTATGTCGGGTTTGTACCCCAGGCCAACGGCAGTTATACCCTTTATTCCGGTGGCTTGGGCGGTTATGGCCACCAATGGGGTATGACCGACACGGATTTTGATGGGGTATCCGATCTGGATGAGATACTGATTTATCAGACTGACTGGCAAACGGCCGACGGCGATTCCGATGGCCTGCTGGATGGTGAGGAGTTGATGAAGCAGACCGATCCGGTGGCAGCCGATACTACGGTACCGAATGTCTATCTGTTGAGCCCGATTCAGGATCTCACGCTCTATGCCGGACAGACCATTACGCTGCGGGCCGATGCCCAGGACGATGGCCGTATCGAGCGTCTCTGGTACGTGGTGGATACGCCGGATGGCACCCCACAGATACTGGAGAGCACGGAGCTTGACAGCGTGCGTTATGTGGTGCCGGATGCGGCATCGGTGGATATAGAAGTGCACGCCGAGGATACAGCAGGTAACCAATCGCAGACAGCGACTTACACCTTTACAATTAAATCAGCCCCACAAAATGTGGATAATCAGCAACCACCTCCGCCACCGGCGCCAACCTGATGGGTTGCCCGTGGTGCTAATGGGGCTGGCAGACAAAAGAAATACTTAGGTAAGGATTAACACATGATAGGAAAACACTACTTGGCTTGTGCCTTCATCTCCGTTGCCATGGTTGCGGGATGCAGTAACGACCAATCGCAGGGTGACGTGATAGCAACAGTCGGTGACGAAGCAATAACAGATACACAGTTTGATGCGTATCTGAAGTTCAAGAACGTGCCGGCCGATAACAGCGCCCGCCGTGACAAAGAGCTGGAAAACTACCTGCAGCGGGAAGCGCTGGCGGCGGCCATTGCCCAACAGGAGCAGATGGACGAAGCCCTGATTGAAGCGGAAGTGCGGGAATTTCGTAAACAGGCTTTACTCAGTCGCTATTTCGACACATACCTCGCTGAGCAGGTAACCGAGCAAGCCATCAAGAACTATTACAACAGCCACATTGACGAGTTTACTGAAGAAAAAGCGCATTTGGCCCATATCCTGCTGCGCACCAATCCGAAAATGAGTGATAACGAGAAAAAAGCCCAGCTCAACAAATCCCATGAGGCCTACAGCAAACTGCAATCGGGTGCCGATTTTGCGGAAGTGGCTGAGCAATATTCCGAAGATACCGTTTCCGCCAAGCGCGGTGGCGATCTGGGCTGGGTCAAGCAAGGCGCCATCGATGCCAACTTCACGGCGCAGGCATTCAAACTGGACGCCGGGGAATACAGCGAGCCCATGGCCACCACCTTCGGTTATCACATTGTGAAACAGTTGGAAGCGCCCAAAAAGATCAATGAGCCCTATGAAAATGTGAAAGGCAAGATCCGGCACATTCTGCGCCAGGCCGCCAAAGAGGCGGAATACGAGCGTTTGCAGGCTCTGGTGAAAGTGGAAACGAAATGAGTGGTTCCATGAAAGCAATCCAGGCCCTGTGTATGGGGATGAGCCTGCTGCTGGTTGGCTGCGGTGACAAGGAACCCGCAGCAGAGCCGGTTGCAACAGCCGAATCAAAACCGGCCGCTGAACCGGCTTTGGTGACCGTCAACGGTGCGGCCATCACGGAAACCCAGCTGGATTACGCCATGACCCGTACCCTGGGTGAAAGTGCGGGTTTGCTGGTGGGGCCTGAAGTCCGTGACAAGGTACTGCAGAGCCTGGTGCAAAGCCGCGCCATCGCGCAGCAGGCACAACAGGAGCTGAGTGCAGAGGAAGCCGCGTTCCTGGAGGAGCAGGTACGAGCCTACCGTGAGGAATTGCTGGTTAAGCGCTACCTGCAGAACCACGCTGATCCGCAGCCGGTAAGCAACCAGCAGGTAACGGAATATTACAACAGCAATCCTGAATTATTTGGCGGTGAAGTGATTCGCACCTTTGAGTACATTACCTCCGTGGGGCCGCTGGCCGATCTGGACCGCGAACAGTTGAAAGCCGCGTACCAGAAGGCGTCCGCCAGCCAGGATTGGAAGCAGCTCAGTGCCACGCTGGTGAAAGAAGGGTTTCCGGTAAAACACAAACAAGCAGAAATGAACATTAAACTACTGCCCCCCAATATCAAGGAGATGGTAACCAATGCCAAGGTGGCAGAAGGGGTAGAAATTCACACCCGTCCGGATGTGATTATGTTGCGTGTACTGAAGGAGCAGGTCACCACGACCAAACCCTTACAGACGGTGAGTGCAGAGATTCGCAAGACGCTGGCTCACAAACAAATGAAAGAAGCGGTCAAATCGTTGGCCAGCCAGGTGATGTCGCAGGCGCAGGTTGATTACGCGACCACCGACCAACAGTAATTTGGGGGAAGCATGTTGGTATATTGTCGAATTTTACTATGCACATTGGGGTGCCTGATGTCTGCCGTGACGGCAGCTGAATGTCTACCACCGGCAACACCGATTTTGCCGGATGGCGCTGCGGCCAGCGAATCTGAAATGATTCAGGCCCAGGAGACCGTTGCAGGGTTTCTTAGCGAAGCGCGGGCTTATCTTCAGTGCCTGGAACAGGATGAAGCGTTGAGTCTGGCGGCTGAAACCGAAAGCGCGGAATCCAAGTCGCAGCGTGATGAGGCATACCAACAGATGCTCGAAACCATGAAAGCACTGAACGAGCAACTCCTGGTGCAGCTGCAGGAATTTCGAAACGTAGACCAATAAGAAGTCTGCTAAGCGGCGCGTATGCGCAAGATGTATTTGGCACGGAAGATCGGGCGTTATGATCAAGCATTCTGGATGTAAATTTTTAATTGTGGTGGCCTCCCTGATGTGGGGGTTAACGGCATCCCATGCCTATGCACAGAACTGTGAGCTTTTGTTTGAAAGCCCGCTGCAGGTGCATGACCTGAATGGTGCCGTACGGTTCCGTCTGAGTTCGCGGGTGTACGATGCACCCAATGATGAACTGATTACACCCTTGATCATTGAGGAACCGTTAACGCTCAGCTGCGGTTGGTCAGACTGCTCTGCCTCCGGTACCACGGCGCCACCGATCTACATTAATGACTTCAAGCTGAGCGCTGCAACCACCGATATCGACGTAGGCATCCTGCAATCTGCCACCACCGATGGCGTGCAGACCCAGTTCCGCAATGTGGTGGTCAACAGCACCGGCAATCTGACCTTCAACAGTGCCCAATCTGAATACCTGATCGATACCCTGCACCTTAAGCTCAGCGCCACCGTCAAACTGCCGGCCGGTGATTACTGGGTCAATAACCTGATCATGGATTATGGTGCCAACATCAAAGTTCTGGGTGAAGGCACCGTGCGCTTGATGGTGAACAACGATACCGCTCTGGCGGATGAAGTGGATATCAACCAGACCGCGTCCGCACACCAGTTGTTTATGTACGTTAACGGCAGCCTCAATCTGGGGCCCAACGCCAGACTGGATGGATTTGTCTACAGCCAGGGCCCAATGGACGTTGGTTCTTTCTCGGTACTTAAAGGCGCCTTCAATGCCAGCATTGTGGAGTTGCATTCGGGCACGGCAGTGTATTCCCGTCATGATAACGCCGCCCTGGTGAATTATGGTGACAGTTGCCAACAGTCTTTCTCTTACCCCGATCTGGATGGTGATGGTATCCCGGACATCAATGATCTGGATATTGATAACGACGGCATCGGCAACGATTACGAACGCATGGTGGGCACCGATCCGTATCTGGCCAGCGACGTGCCCGTGGATGCGGACGGCGACGACGTGCCGGATTCCCTGGAAGGGTATGCCGGAACCTATTGTTCCGCAGCGTTTGAAACCGGCTTGCAAACCCATACCCAGAACGGGTTGGTGGATTTTGGTTCCTATTCCCTGATGGAGAATGCGCCCACCAGTCAATTGCGCTCCAGTCAGGTGGTAAACAGCAATGCGTTGTTCAGCGCTGATTCCTGCGGTAATACGGATTGTTCCGCTTCCGGCGTGCCGTCACCTTTCATACTGGCGCCGGATTTCAAATTCAGTACCTCATCCACCGACATCTCCGGCAGTGCCACTCTGGGTAATGACGGCCAGCGGGAGTTCGATGAGGTGACGCCGCTGTTGTTCTCCACCATCACCTTTGCGCAGCCCGGCGAATACCGGATTCGCAAACTGAATCTGTGGTCCAGCAGCACCGTGGTGCTGGCACCGGGCGATTACTGGATTGAACAACTGTCGATGGCATCCTACACCAAGATCAAAGTCCAGGGTGAAGGCACGGTGCGCCTGTTTGTCTACTCTTCCAGTGTCACGGGTAACAGCTCCGAGCTCAACATGCCCGGCGGTAACGAAGGGGATCCGGCCAAACTGGTGATCTACGCCTGGCAGGCTTTTGAATTGGGTGCCTACTCGGATACCAGCGCCTACCTGTATGCCCGTGGTGATATTAATACGGAAGGGTCCACTAAATTTTACGGTGCCATGGCTGGCGCCAACATTGATTTGTCGTACAGCGATAAGATGTATTTCCGCAACCAGAATCTGTATCAGGCGGATTTTGGATTGCTGTGCGATGTGGACAACGATGGCGTGTTTGACGGGTTGGATGACGATCTGGATGGGGATGGCCTGACCAACGATCTGGAAGCGGCCAATAACGCCGATCCCATGAACCCCGACAGCGATGGGGATGGCCTGTTGGATGGGGAAGAGGTGCTGACCTATCAATCCAATCCCCAGTTAGTGGACAGCGACAGCGATGGCCTATCGGACAGCCTGGAAGTGTGGGAGTTCGGCACCAGCCCCATCAAGGCGGACACCGATGATGACGGCCTGAGCGATACCGACGAATTGCAAACGTACGAAACCGACCCGCTAGTGCCGGACACCGATGAGGATCAGCTTAGCGACGGCTATGAGGTACTGACCTCCGGCACCGATCCCCTGTTGCCCGACACCGATGAAGACGGATTGCTGGATGGCCCGGAAATTCTTACCCATGGTACCGATCCATTGGATGCCGACAGCGACGATGACAGCCTGAGCGACGGTGCGGAAATCAATGAGCACCAAACCAATCCGTTGGCAGCCGACAGTGACGCAGATGGCTTGACCGATCCCCAGGAAATCAATACCACCCAAACCGATCCGCTGAACCCGGATACCGATGGCGATGGCCTCACCGATGGCGCGGAAATCAATACCCATGGCAGTAACCCGCTAATGGATGACACCGACGGCGATGGCATCACCGACGGAGCGGAAGTGAATACCTACGGTACCAATGTGCTGCTGGCGGACACCGACAGCGACGGCTTAAGCGATGGTGCGGAGATCAACACCCACAGTACCAATCCGTTATTGGCGGATACCGATGGCGATGGCCTCAGCGATGGTGAGGAAGTTAATACCCATGGTACCAACCCGTTGTCAGATGATTCCGATGGGGATGGCCTCACTGACAGCGCCGAGCTGACAACCCACGGCACTAATCCATTATTGGCAGACACCGATGGTGACGGCCTTGCCGATGGCGCAGAGGTCAACACCCACGGCACCAACCCATTGCAGTCGGACACTGATAGCGATGGCTTAAGCGATGGTGCGGAGATCAATACCCACGGCACCAATCCATTATTGGCGGATACCGATGGTGATGGCCTGGCCGATGGCGCGGAGGTCAACACTCACGGTACCAATCCGCTGCTGGCAGACAGTGATAGTGATGGTGTCAGCGATGGTGATGAGGTGAACACCCACGGCACCAACCCACTGCAGGCCGATAGCGATGGCGATGGCCTGAGCGACGGAGCCGAGCTTAACGAACACAGCACCGATCCACTGCAAGCGGACACGGATGGGGATGGCCTCAGTGACGGGGAAGAAGTGAACACCACCAACACCGACCCCAACCTGGCAGATACCGACAGCGACGGGCTGAGTGACGGTGATGAAGTGAATGTTCACAATACCGACCCCCTGGATGCCGACAGTGATGATGACACCTTAAACGATGGGGATGAAATCAACACCCATGGCACCAACCCCAACCTGGCGGACAGCGACAGCGATGGCCTGACCGATGCCCAGGAAGTGCTCACCTATAACACCAATCCCAATCTACCGGACAGTGACAGTGATGGCCTGACCGATGGCGCGGAAGTCAACACCCACGGCACTGATCCATTGAAACCCGACAGTGACGAAGACGGCTTAAGCGACGGCGCCGAGATCAACACGCACGGTACCAATCCATTATTGGCGGACAGCGATGGGGACACCCTGTCCGATGGCGACGAAATCAATACCTACGGCAGCAATCCGTTGCTCACCGACAGCGATTCCGACGGCATTGCTGATAACGTGGAAGTGGTCAATGGCACCAATCCGGCCAAGGCCGACACCGATGATGATGGTGTGGACGACGCTGCGGACCAGTTCCCCACCGATCCGGCGGAATGGTCGGACCTGGATGGCGATGGTCAAGGTGATAACAGCGATCCCGATCGCGACAACGATGGATACAGCAACGAAGAAGAAGTGGCGGCAGGGTCCGATCCAAACGATCCCAACAGCATCCCGGATACCACGCCACCGGAAATCACAGTATTGGGTAGCCAGCCGTTCGAAACCGACGAGGATTACTTCACCCTCAACGGTATAGCCACCGATCTCAGTGGTGTGGCATCGCTCACCATCACCAACGATCAAAGCGCCGGTACCATCACCGCACAGTTCAGCGGCGATAACTGGGGTGCGGATGTGCCGGTTGAGCTGGGTGTAAACAACCTGCAACTGAAAGCCGTGGATACCAAAGGCAATGAAGCCACGGTGATTGTTGCGGTGGAACGGCTCAGCACCGATACCGTGGTGCGCCTCACCATTGATTCGCCCGTTGGCTACAGCAAGGTTACCGAACCTTATGTGGTGGTAACCGGTAAACTGCAGTCGGAAGTGCGTTCTGAAAACATCGTGCTGACGGTGGACAATGAGCCTACCGCACTGCAGAGCACGGCCCTCAACACGGAGTACACCTACCGTTCCGCGCCGGTACAACTGCAGGAAGGCAACAACACCATTCTGGTTCAGGCAGTACTGGACACACAGACCCTGCAACGCAGCGTGGTGGTGATCTACGAGCCGGAAGTGGCAGAAACCGATGCCCCGTTGATCAGCCTGTTGTCACCGGCACCGGGCAGCATGCTCAACAGTGACAGCTTTACCCTGGCTGGGGAAGCCATCAGCTTCAGCGGTGCCGCCCAGATCCGGGTCAACGGCGAATTGGTGTCCCTGCAGGGTGGCCAGACCCAGGCGGGCAGCTTCCAGGAGATTCTCAACTTCCCGGCCGGCGCGGAAAGCTTCCAGGTGACGGCATCGATCACCGACGGCGAAAACCGAACCGTGGCGGCCCAGGCGATCTACTATCGGGATATTACCCCGCCGGTGATCAGTGTGGGCGGCGGCCTGCAACCGGTACCTACGGAAAATAGGGTGGTGGCCTCACGCTATGAGCTGTTCGGTGTGATCAGCGAAACCAACCTCGCAGGCTTTACCGTGAACGGTCAACCGGTGAGTGTAGAACCTGGCGCCGTCGCCGGGGAGTATCTGTTCTCCCTGCCGTTGGCCCTCAGTGTCAGCACACCGCTGACGGTGGAGTTGAACGCACGGGATGCTGCCGGCAACAGTACCAGCCTGGAATACACCCTACTTAGAGATGGCTCGGTCACCGTTGATCCGTTGTTACCGGCCGATGGCAGTGAATTCATCAACCAGGGCCAACCCATTGCCCTGCAGGTGGCCGCGGCCATTGCCGGCCTGTCTGCCGATCTCACCACCTATGCGGTACTCACCAACGCCGCCGATGAGATACTGGATCAGCAAACCCTGTCCGGCTCCTCCACCCTGTTGGCGGGCACCGTCACCATTCCCGCCCAGGCCGGGGATTACGACATCGCCATCGAAGTGCGCGACCTGACCGATAAAGTGGTGGGCACGGCCGGTTTGTCGGTATCGGTGCGGGATCCGCAACAGGTACCGGTTGCGATCCAGAAAATAGAACCCGCCAACAATGCAACGGACATCGAGCCCAACGGCTTTGTTTCCGTGTACTTCAATCAGCCGGTGGACCCAGCTTTGGTTTCCATCACCGTCAACGAAACCCTGAACGGCTTTACCTACATCGACAGCGATCCGCGCGGCGTCAGTGGCATGCGCGGGGCAGGGCACCGACTGGTGGAAGTAAACCGCTCGTTCGAAGCGGTAGCGGGCAGCATCGCGCCATTGCCGGGCAGCACCGTCATGGCTTTCTACCCCGAACGTGAATTGGGTTATGGTGCCAACGTGTTTATCACCGTGACCTATGACGGCAACGAAATGGAGCGAGCCCAGTTCAAGGTGCGTGACTTGCCCACCTTCATCACCGGGGGCGTACAGGATCAATTGGGGCAACCCTTGGCCGGAATCACCGTCAAGTTGAAAGAACTCAATCGCAGCACCAAAACCGACCGGGATGGCGCCTACCACTTCGGCTTCGGTGATGCCGCCAAAAACAACATCCCCAGTGGCGAATACACCCTGGAATTCAACCCTGAGTTCAAGGACACCCGTTACGGCAGCATCAGCTTCCGCGAAAGTGTGGTGGAAGGCCGCATGAACCCCATGGATCTGCGTACCGTGCCGGCACTGGATCCCACCATTAACTTTGTTCCGGTGCAAGGCGGTGGTGAAGTGACCCTGTTGGGCGGCGATTTGGTGATGGATCTTACCGACACCCGCCTGGTGTTCCCAGATCAGAACACCAGCGGCCCCATACACGTCCAGTTTACCGATTTCTCCCAGTTCCCCTATCCATTGGGGCCGCTGGGCTACGGTCACTGGCTCTACTTTGTTCAGCCCGGCGGCATCGCGGTGGAAGGTAGCATTACCGGGCTGGATATTGCCATGCCTGCCATCATGGGCAGCTACGACTACGTACCCGATAACGGATACTACGTGGTGATGCTGGGGCTGGATGATCGCAGCCAGCTCATCGTGCCGGTGGGTGTGGGGCAAATTGAAAATTACCGGGTGCGCAGCGTTGGCGAGCTGCAATACCAGCGCCTGGATGCCATCGGCTACGGCATGGTGCCGTACGAATGGCAGGAAACCCTGGCCAAATACGCCAATGGCGACATCAGTCTGGAACTGATGCGGGCAGAATTGAGCAGCGTCGTTAACAGCACGAGCGGGCAGTAGGAAATAGGGAACATGAGTACACAGATTCTTTCTAACAAGTTAACACGATTGAACACCCTCTTTGCGATGGTGATCACCACGCTGTTTGCCGTGCAGGCCCACGCCATGTTCGGCTTCGAACCCTATTACAAATTCGGTGCCGTCTATACCCGCAGCATCGTGGTGGATCCCTCCACCAACATGCCCATCTGGGTGGAGTACGATGAAACCGGCCGCGAAGCCGGCGTCATCGGCGGCATGCAGGATGGGGATTTCACCTTCAGTGGGACGGAATACCGCGCCTATCATGATCAATACACCCAGATCATGGAGGACATGCCGGATGCCATCTGGATGTCGGTTTACGACTATATCACACAGCAAAATTTTGAAACTTATAATGGAGAAACATTTTCACCCGTTGCAATCAATCCGGACTATGAAAACGTACAGTTTGTATTGGTTCGCTCAAAAGAACTCACACAGATCCCAGACGGGGAGTATCACCTACTGGCTCGATTTCCTATTGACGTACGTAGGACAACCATCGGTGATTATGCGTCACTTTTAATACGTTCAGATCCTGCAACCGGAGAAGTATCTAATATAGTTACTCCTTCCAATACTGACAACAATATAGGCTTTCGGGTTAAGTTCTTTGGTCCGGAAGGGGATGATACAGGGGAGGAAGCGCTGGATGGCGTGGATACCACCACCATCAATTACCGTAAAGCCACAGATGTTATTTACGGGCCAATAGAAGGTGCTCGTATTACCACCACACCGGCTGCGAGAATTACTGATGGCGCCGAAACCGGTGAAGACGGCAAGTACAGCATGCATTACACCCTGCCGCCTTGTCCGGGGTTCACCTTCAGCTACACCACACCTGCGTATCTGGAATTACAGTACAATCGCTTCAATCCGCGCCTACCCGGTTACCGAATCTACTGGCAGCAACGAATCGATTATGATTTCTGCAATGGATTGGCTGCGACTGCCCCGCCATTAATTCGCCCGGCAGTAATCGGAATTTTAGCGAGCGCCGCTACGCCAGTTAAACGCCCCCGCGATTTCCCCATCGACATCATGGTTATAAACGGTCGTGCGCGTCTGGAAAATCCCGATGGCAGTGGCGTGGACATTACTCCTGAACTAACAGATATACAAAGCGTTTGGGCTTTGGATAACTTCTCTAAATCAGCAACGCCACCTAGTTATGACCTTACAGTGCCTGGGTTCGTCAGACAGGTGCAAAGTAATTATGACTTTGACCGCGATGGAGAGTTTGAAAACACGTTGTTGGGTAGGGTAGTAGAAGTTCCAGTAGAGGATGGTGAAGAGGGTGAAACAGAGAAAAAGTTCTTTTTGCAGAATGATGAAAACTATCCTTGCGTAGTATCACGTGATGAAAATGGAATTCTCTGTACACATCAAGGTGTTTTTCTTTCTTCTAAAGAAGGAGTACCTGGTGAAGATCAGCCCGACCTCCTAAGAATAGCGGATTGGCGGTTGTCAGATGGAAGCGAGTTTGATGATAAGGGATTGGTCACAACTTTGGGAGAAATAGATCTCAGTAATACCGATCTATATGTCTTTCGTGAATCCAACGGAGAGTTAATCGCAGAGCGCAGAGGTCTTAATACTGCCGAAGCCACTAGTGTCATCAAGAATGACCTAGGCGCGGCCGATGGCGAGTTTTTCTACACTTTAGAAATGCGCGGTCCTCGAGAGGGTATCTATAGCGCAAGCTATCTTCGTAGAAATCCAGTAGATCCAGTAACAGGTAACCCTGTTGGTCCACAGAACGCCTACCGCTTCTGGCAACAACAGTCGGGAGTCGTTGAAAAGTTTTGGGACCGAGAAGCTGATCATCTGCGCCCCGGTGAGCGTATTCGTATTATCGCGATTAACCGTGTCACTGGGTATATGGGTACTATCACTACAGAACTGAAAGCTCACAGTACTGAAGATGAAGATGGTTACCTTCGTAACGCGATGGTAATTGACTACAATGTTGATGATATCATTATGCGCCCTCCCAATCTTAAGATATGGGCGGAGCGCAGTTATACCGTTGAGCAAGGTCTGACAAGAGGCACTCAGTACCTTCCAGACGATATGCGCGATGATAGTGATCCTAGTCAGAAATCAGCCCGAACAGTTGGCTTCGAAGGTGCTGCGCTGGGTACAGATACTGCGATCGTTGTTTATACAGAATGGTTGGATCACGATGGCAGAGCATTGCCGGAAGCCCTGGGCGATTACGGCTATACAGCACGCTTCGCAAAGATCGTTGCACCGAATATTCTGGACGATGCAGCGGTTGGGGACAGTGCAGTTGCACAGTTCCCGGTGAAGCCAGGCAAACATACCAACGTAATACGTTTTTCAAATCCGAACAGTAACCGAGAGCATCTTTATATTCATGTGTCAGGCCAGCCTTTCACCAGGCAGTCTGAGTTCGATCAGCTTGAGGCTTTTTATGTGACTGGTGCCAACTCTGGCATGCAGGAATATCGACCCGATCGATATGTCCCCTTCAAGGTCCCAGTCTATAACGAGGACGATAGCCTGGAATCCCAACAAGTATATCGTGAATTTGTTAAAGCTCAGGGCGAAGATGCAGACATCACCACTCCCAAGCCAGAGCCAATATATGAGTGGCTTTATCGCCCTGAATTTCAGTTCAGTATCTACGATCTGACCCAACAGCAAATTCGAAGGCAAATAACAGCTGATGATGTTGAAGATATCTATACCAGCGAGAACCCGGTTATAGCGTCCACTGACGAATTAGTGGCCTTTGCATACAGCCTGCTGAGTCGCGATATTAACAGTGATGGCCTCGATAACGATACCTTAACGGCGTTTAGCTATGACGGTGAAAGAGAACTTATCATCGCATTAGGCGAAGAAGAAATGCTGGCTACAATAGGTAGTGATCAGACAATAACGTTTGAAAACTTGGGGGCGTTGGCAGGTTTAGATCCAGAAGATTATCTGAGCATGCGATTGTACAGTAACAACGATGCTGCAAATGTTCTGTGGGAATGGGCCTTTGAATATCTTGATTTCTATGCCGTACTGGACAATGACATCTTACCGGCAGAAGACGGAGCCGTAGAAATATCAGCTGATACACCCGAAGTAGATCTAGTAGCCCATATTCTGGGCTTCGCTAATCGAGACCCAGAATCAAAATACCCGGTATCAATCAGATGGGAGCTGGAGGGTGAGGGTGAACTCGAGACGTCCGTTGAGGTAGATGATGAGTTCGCCATATTTAACAATAAACTGACTTTAACCAACAAGGCAGGTGATATAGCCAAAGTTACGGCTGTCCTTACAAACAACTCATCAGGTGATACGCAGCGATTGCCTTTGATTTTTCGTGTTGTTCCTGGGGTGCCAACGTCTATAACCGTATCACCAGATGACGATAATCAGCTATTTGTGGGTGGCGTGGGTGAAGTCTCTTTGTCCGGTGTTGCAAAAGACGCTTGGGGTAACACCGTTGCGGACGGCACGGCTGTAGGCATAACGACAGACGGCTCTTTAGAGGTTTCGAGCCGTCCGGATGTTACAACCAACGGTGCATTCCAGTTTTCACTTAAAGGATCGGATTATGCAGAGGCCTGCGAATTTACAGTTAGGATTGGGGCCACATCGCTTCCTGTAGCAATAGATGTAAGACCTGTAAATATCAGCATCACGGGCTTATCGCCAGCGATGGAAACTGATAGTAAACAACAGTTTCAAATATCGGTAACTGCAGATGGCGCAGCGCAGCCGAATTATCCTCTGGATGTTTGGGCTGAAAAAGGGCGATTGAGCGCATCCAGCATCATTACAGGAGAAGATGGTACTGCGACATTAACCTTGTTCACACCAACACACGAGACGGAAGTCGTTGTCAAAGCGATGGCGGCGTTACAAGCTCCTACTGAACAGCTCGTTCAAGTTCAATACCCGAATGATAATACCCCCAGAATAAATAACTATCGCGGTAAAATGGTGGGTGACACAACAGCACCATCGGTGTTCACGCATACCCGCTGGGACGGCTCCATATTCAATATTGAGAAGGCCGTAGCCGGGGAAGTTGAGGTAATGGGAGCTCCCAATCAGCAGCTCAGCCTTGAATTAGGTAACGCATTTTTGCCTAACCGTTTGACACAAGCTGCTTATTGGATGAATAACGTTGACGAGGGGGTTCTAACCGACGAGGTAGGTCTCTCGTCAGGTGTTGTAGAGAACGTAACCTTGGTTGAGGACACTTTGGGAGGGACGGGCTTCAGTTTTCAATTTTCTCAGCAGCGCAATGAGTTAGATGAAATCATCGTTCACAGCCGCGCTAAAGTAGTGAGTGCGTCCAGGTTGCAATTGGCTGATGGATTATCATTTTCTCTGGAGGTGAAAGCTAATCAGCCAGGTGGCCAATTGGTGAACCTGGGCAATGGAATAATCTTGGCTCTGCAAACTGATGGTAGCTTAAGCCTGACGGCAAATATGGACGATGCCAGCAGCTACACATTAAATCATCCTGGTTTCTTACTAAATCAATGGCAAAAGATAGCCGTAACATTGGACGCAGGTAGCCTTCGTCTTCAGGTTGGAGAAGATGAATACTCAACGTCTGTCACTGGGGTTGTCCAGTATGGTGATATTGCTTTGCAGGATGCTGTGGACGCGGGCGGTAATCCCCTTTCGTCCAACTATGGCTTGGTAGTAGGGCAGGCCTATGATGGGAAGATAAATACCTTACGTTGGTTTAATCTTTCATCCTCTCCATTGATAACCTTTGCTGATGGTTCTGAATCTAGAACAGTGTTGTTACCAGAGTCGGGCACAGCTCAAGTAGTAGTTGAAGGTAAGGGAGAGTTATTGAGCTTTGGTAGTGAGTTATCAAAGCAAAATATTGCAATATCAATAGGGCAGGAAAGTCAAGTTCTGACTTTAATGTCGACCGCAGCTTTCGAGCGCATTGCAGCAGCGATGCTTGATGCGGGCATCGTGCCGGGCGACCCAGGATTCGATGAAGGTTACCTGAATGATACGACTGCTCAAAGCCTTGATGGTTACAATAGTGGTCAGTATTACTCTCGCCATGTTGCCATTTTGTTCCCTGAAGCCTATGCATACGACATCGGCTTTATGGATATACTAGAGATCGTTGCCAGTTTCTTGGCCTTGGACAGCTTGCAAGTGATCTGGGATCAGGTGGGCAATATGCTCTCAGGGCGCGATGTGGATATTGTCGCGTTTTCTGTAGCTTTGTTGGACGTGTTGACGTTGTTTCCGCCGGCTGCTCCTCTGAAAGCAGTTACTACACCCGCAAAACTTGCAATTAAATTATTGAAGCTGGGAAATAATAAAGCAGTTAAATATCTGGGTGGTGTTTTTAAGAAAATGTTCCAGAAAGCCAAGGGGCGTGATTTCAGATTGGTTTACCAAGGCGTAGCCTTCATGATTATTGTGGCCGATATGGCGACAGATGAGGAGTCTCGGGAAGCTATCGGACAAATTTCCAATATGATTAATTCCACAGACGATTTTTTAGATATTCTGGAATTTGTCTCTTTGGCGGATGATGAGACCGAGCTACCGGATACCGCCAGTATTGATGCGATGAATAGCACTTGGCTTGAGGAGTTTCTTGTCAGCAATAATGCAGTTATGCAGGCTAGAGCCAAGTTGCCTTTGGGTATAGGTAAAAAGTGGGCATCAGCACTCAAGAAGTTAAAACCAATGTTAGATGACTTGCCCGGAGGGACTGCAGCGAAAACATTAGGCGTATTCGCCAAGACAGTTAAGAATATGCCTCCTGGCGATAGAGCCCGATTCATTAGACATGCATTTAATATCGGGATGATTAGAGCCATCTTCACAGTAGTGAAAAGAGGTGGGAAACCTGAAACAGTTAAGAATTTTCTGCTTGGCTTTGGCGGACAAAGAATACCACCCATTACTATGTTGGCTATTATTGGCTACATTGAACAACAGATACTGGATGGACAGCTGTTTCCTGAAAATGGTACCTATGCGCTTGGTACAGATCGAAATACGGCGCTTGCTCGACTCACTACTCTCATTTTGATGGCAGGGTACAGTTCAGCGGTAGATTCTGAAGACACCAAGCCAAGAGCAAATCAGGTGCAAGGTGCGGCGTTTCAGCTTATGCATTTGGCACTACTGCACGCAACTGGCAGTACCATTATAGGGATTGAGGTGCCGAGAATTGTCTATATATTTAAGAGAAAAGAAGATCTAGAAGACGATCCATTGAATATAACAAGAGCTCTGAAATACGGGCGAAGAGTGGATATTGTAACTGAAGGAACTGATTCGGCTGAAGAGTGGCATGAAGTGAAGTCTTGGCAATCACGGAAAAATGGCGATTCGCCTACGAATAAGCCGTACAGTATTAAGGAATGGCGCTGGGCCACTAACCCCAGGAAAGATGGTAATAAAGGTGAGAACAGCACAGAAAAACGCGGGAAAACGGCCCATCACCAGTTTGTGTTGGATCGAATCGCAAAAGGCGTTGGCGTAACTGAAGACGCACCACAAGGTGGTTTGCAGACTACGAATATTGAAGTGTCTGAGTACTTATGGCAATTTCATAAGTTCAAAACCTATAGCCGTGCTAAAGGAAAAAAAGGAACGAAAACTTTGATTGCAAGAAGTGCTGACCTTGATTTAATTGAAGAACAGCTGGTAAAAGATCCAGAGGGAATTCCGTCGAGAGTTCCGACTATATTTAAATCACATTTGGCGGATGGTGATTCGTTTCCTGGCTCGCATATTAAGGAGGGTGCTTTAAGTGTGTTGCTTCAAAGCTTAAAGAACAGTTTGCAGGATGAGCTGGAAGAGGCTATACAGGAAGAATTAGACGATTATGAAATTCCTGGCGGCGTAGTAAGTTTTTAGAGTGGCTGATAATAGAATGAGCTCGATATACAGCAGTATTCCAACAGAAAGTGAGTGGTTAGAAAAAAGAGAAAACGAGTGGGCAGTTTATGAAGAAAACACGTTTTTTACCGGAAATACGCCAAAGAAGGAGGTGATGGCGTATAGTGAGTATTTTCTGAATGGCGACATTAAGGCGTTCACAGACAAAACTATTCCCCACATGGCCTCGCTCATATACTTATCGCCGGTTCAATCTCTGGATGATCTTAAACTAGTAATTGAATCATCGCTTCGCTGGAGCCTGGCTAATGCAGAGAATCCGGAATGGCGAATGCGTAACCACGGCTATAATGGTGACTGGGATGCTTTTCTTATGAGCGTTGTTGAAAACTGCTATATCGCCAATTCGCAATTCTCTAGCGACTATCGTCTTTGGTTAGATATGTTCAAATGGATATACGGCACCAAATACGATCCAACCCGTGTTGTCGAGTTGGTGGCTGGAGAACCGCACTCCAGAATACATGTAAAATTTAATATAGCTAAAACATGCAACGTATTATCAAGAGGTATAAAAGGTTATTTGTTTTATGAGAATGAACGGGAGACTGGAGAGCGGTTCAAACACCTGGTTGATTATTTTTTAAGCCTGTATCCGCACTGTAATCCTGTGTTCTTTTCGAAGCAATTACCATCCAGCTCAAAGGTTAAAATAGAAGGTGTAACCTATCGAAAAGGGGCATATATTCAACAGAGATCGTTTCTTGCGGCCATAAATAACATACTGACTCCGTACGATGAGGAAGATGGTAGAACGGAATTAGTTCCCTCTGACCCCGATTTGTTAGACAAGCTCCTTAAAGGACTAAAACAACCAACAATGCCCCCTGAGTATTACGAGCTTGAAAAGTTCGTGATCAGCAAGGGCTATGACTGTCTTAGCGCATCTGAATAATTGCTAATATATTTAGGGTGTCTGCGTGAGTGATTTTGATAAAGATTTGTATAAATTTGCCTTGCGTTACGGTTATCAGATATCAGATAGTGACCACTCTGAACCCAGTAACACAAGCCTTGTTCACGCGCACCTGTTTGACGCGTTCGAACTGTTGGGACATGTGGAATATTCAGAGCAAGGTTGTGGCCCCGCTAATTACCTTTGGGAGCTTATCGACGTATACCTACAGCAAATTCCAGGTAACTCATGGAAGGTTTACGATTGCGATTCAGATGATGGTTGGATGACTGCCAAGGTGGAGCTCGTCAGTTCAGATGGGGAAACCTACCAGTTCGTATTGGAAGATATATTTGATAGTGACTGGGTTCCTGCTCAATTGCCCGCAAAAATGCGTGCGTTCTCTAAAGAGAATTGTGACAAAACGCTGGTTACGTTTTTTGGTGATGATCCCTTTGTGATATTGGCTATGCCTCATAATGCAGCTGAAGAAATCTACTCGTTAATTCGCAAGCATGCAGGGCTGACTCAAAGCGACTGAAGGGCTCGCTCACCATTTCTAAATGAAAACCAGACGAAATCAACTTGACCAATGATTAGTGCAGAATCGATCCATCCGAACTGACGGCTATCCTGACTGCGTGCAGGATTATCTCCCTCTATATAAATCCATCGAGTTTGCCCATCTTCTTTTACACGAGTAACCCGCTTCACTAGAATCACTCCTTGTGGCTCCTTGCGTGTAACCACTACATCACCCTTTTTGGCGGGGTGTGCGTTGAAAGCCCAGCTATCAACCAGCACCACATCTCCTGGCATCAAAGTGGGGGACATGGAAACAGATGGTATGTGATAAAAACCAAAACCAAACCACGTTTCCTTATAAATATGGCTTGTAGTCACGATAGAGCCGTTCAGCGCGATAAGACCAATCACTAATAACACGATAATCCGAGCCGGTCTAGATTTTGATTTTATGCCTAATCCTAATCCGTAGGTGAGTAAGTGCAAAGCAATCAGAAACCCCAGCATGGAAATAAAACCTAAGGGTGTGGTTACCCAGCGTGTTAAGCTAAAAAGAATCACTATCAAAAGCCCGAATAAGGGAATCGAGAAAGCCCAAACGGAATATCGAGTGGATAGCAATGTTCCCCCGGGGAAAACACTACAAAGCAAAATACGCAAGGCTGAAGTGAAAATCTTCATAAGAGATAACAATGATAGTTGATGATAGTTTGAATTGTATATTACCACGAATGCTTAGTATCAAGTCTGACGACCTTCCCAGCAGAATGGATCTGGAAGCCGCTGGCGATCAAATGGTCCTGTCCACGTCAGCTGGTTCCGAAGTAGCACTTTCGTTCTTCGATGAGCTGGTTAGCGCGTTGGAGTCCGCCGGGGCCACCGCGTTGTACGCGCGCCTGTTTGATTCATCCTCCGGTGGTGTGCAGGTTTGGCGATACCCTGATAATGAAGACGATGATATCGATCTGGATGGTGCCGATATCCTGTTCCTGGGTGACATGGAAGAGGATATTGACGAGATGAAAGAACTGGCGCAAGAGATGGGCGTCGTCCACGATGAATGGCATGAACAGATCAGCCTGGTGGTACTGGGACAGAATATAGCGCCAGCTGAGATGAGCAAGATTCTAAAAACAGGTGTTCGCACCATCACCGAAGATCAGTTCTGGGACTACATCGCGGATGAGCCGATGTAGCATCGTTGTTGCACTTCAAAGTGGATGCTAAGGTTTAGATGAGCTCGACTTCAGCAATGCCAACCTTTAGATCTTACGTGCATCCAACGGCAACCCCATCTCAGAACGCTGCATTATTATCCCACTGATAGCCTTCGCAGGTTCCTGGCGAGTTTCCTCCCGCCACTATCAACTCTATAAATCCAGTTCACGTAGTAGCAATGTGCTGCTGCGCACTTACGCGCTCTTGGTTTTTACATTATACTTTTCAACCATACGCAACCGTATGGTGCGTACCTAACAACCATAAAGGAGTGTTAATGTGAACAAGATGAGTATTCAGTGGAGTGTTGCAGGTGCTTTGGCTTTCTGTTCCATGGGGGGGATTGCTGAAGTTGTGGATGGGGAATACTGCTATTTTTTGCAGGATGGGGTTCAGGTTCCCTTAGAGTACACGTTGACCCGGCCTGATGGATTACCCGCCGGTGAGCAGCGCCCACTGGTGATAATGATTCATGGGGGAAGTTGGAGTGGTGGCCAACGTGGGGGCTTAGCCAATCTGGCGGGGGATCTGCGTAGCGCGGGTTACGTCGCCGCCACCATTGATTATCGGCTAACGCGGGATAACCCGAACAATCCGATGCAGGTAGGCGCGGACTACACCGATATCATCAAAGACGTTAAATGCGCGGTGCGGTATTTCAGAGCCCAAGGCCAGGCCGGTAATTGGAACATCGATCCGGACAGTATTGCCGTGCTGGGCAGTTCGGCTGGCGGACATTTGGCTACGCAAATAGGCGTGAGCCGCACAGCATGGGAAGATATGAACGGGCAGTACGCTGGTATATCCAGTGAGCCACAGGCCATTGTGAATTGGTACGGCCCGACGGATTTGGCCTACAACCACGCAGCAGTGGCCGCATCACAAGTATCGATCGAGGCTTTGTTGGGTGGTGATCCGAACACAGTTCCAGGCCGCTACAATCAGGCGTCGCCCATCAACCATGTGGATGCAAACGATCCACCCATGTTAACCATTCATGGTGCCGAGGATGAAACCGTTCCGGTGGCGGAAAACAGATTGTTTCATGATGCCTTTTTGCATGCAGGCGGACAACATCGGTTACATGTCATTGAGGATGCACCCCACGGGTTCGTAAAATCAGGGCCCTATGTGGAGTATTACAACGAAGGCGTGACGAAAACCGTTCAGTTCTTAGACTGGGTTTTCGAATGATGCAGTGAGCAGGTTAAAAAGTTCGTCGAGGTATCGCGAACGTTCCTGTTTAGAATCGTTGTGGGGGCGTGTGTAATCCCCAATTTGATAGTAGACAACCATGCGTGCGCGGACTTTTGCTTGCAGTGAGTTGAAGCCCATGCGTTTGAACAGTCGGGTACAAAAGTTCAGGCGCAGGTTGTCTACTTCTTTGACCGCACTGAGTGCTGCCGCAAAGTCTTGTGCCCACAATCGCATGGATAAATCGTGTTTTGTGTCTTTGTTTAGAATAAACTGCAACAAATTTCTCAGCTCTTCCTGCGGTGTGAGCGTTCGCCATTCCTGAAACTCTTGCACAATCGCCTTTTGCTTTTCAAGCCAATAGCCACACAGTTCATCTAAAAAAGTTTGTCGGTTTTCGAAGTGCCAATAAAAGCTGCCTTTGGTGACATTCAGTTGTGCCGCCATGGGTTCCACTTTCACCGCGGCATGCCCTTGAGCTTCCAGTACGTCCAGGCCACAGATGAGCCATTGTTCTTTGGCGTTGGTGTCTTGATGGGTCATATGTTTTCTCATGGCAGAGGGGTGCTCATTATGCATGGTTAGCCGACCGTTATGAAGCTGTGGTGAATGCGCGCTTTCGTGATGTCTTGTCGTGGCCTCATTCAGTCAGCCTCAGCGGCATTGCAGAATTTGTTCCCGCAGCCAAAGGTGTCCCTGATCCTGGTTCATGGCACGATGCCAGATCAGGTGGAAGGGTGTTTTAGGCAGGTCGAAGGGCAGTTTCAGCACGCGCAGTTGGTGCTGGTAAATGGGGTATTCCGCCAGCCTGGCAGGTATGGTGGCAATGGCATTGGTTTGCATTACCAGCGAGGGAATGGCAATCAACTGCTGAGCCTCGGCCAATATCCGGCGTTCGCCCCCCAGGTTGGCCATGGTTCGCTGAATCAGCTGCTTTTTACCGCCTTTCAGCGCCAGCACAATGTGCTTCTCGGCAAAGTACTGCTTGGCGGTGATGCGTTTCTTGTAGCGTGGGTTTTCCTTGCGCGCGATGATCACCCAGTCTTCCTCACTGAACAGGCAGGATTCCAGCCGGTCATCGTCGGGGGCCTGCATATCAAAGCAAAAGTCGATGTTGCCCTCTTTCAATAATTCCAATGCTTCAGCATTTGCTTCACCGATGGAATTGATGCGAAGAGCGCTGGATGCCTGATGTATTCGATCCAACAACGCCGGGAACACGCTCATCTCACCGTATTGGGCAAAAGCGATGGTAAAGGTACGTTGCGCCTGCAGGGGGTCGAAGGGCTCATCGGATTCCAGCGCCTCCTGGATTTGCCGTAAGGCATCGCGAATGGGGCCCGCCAACTGCAGGGCTTTAGGGGTTGGTTTCATTCCGGCCCGGGTGCGGATAAATAACGCGTCATTGAAGGTGGTGCGCAGCCGGGCCAGGGCATGACTCACCGCCGGCTGGGTCATGTGCAGGGCCTCTGCCGCCTGGGACATACGTTTGTGCTGCATGATGGCATCAAAAATAGTCAATAAATTCAGGTCAATAGCGCGTAAATTAAGTTTCATGCATGTAGCTCATACAATTTTTGAATTTCACTAATATTATTCAGCATCGTAACCTTGCCGTAAATCAAAAACGGGGATGAGTTATGAATGTTGCGGCACAGGATTACACCTTGCTCAGCGTCGCCATCATTATGTTGCTGGTGTTGTATGAATGGGTAACCGGTAAATATCGTGAGGGGCGTAAAACCAAGCAGGATTGGCAGATGTTTGCGTTGTCCTCCGGGGTATTGGCGGTCATCGAGCGGCCGCTGTTGTTGTTTTGTTGTTTTGGCCTGATGAGTTTGCTGTTGCCGGATCAGCGCAGTCAGTTGGGCTGGATTGAGGATCGCTACCCGGTATTGGCCGTAGTGGGATTTATTCTGATCGATGAGTTTCTACACGGATGGGCCCATAACTTTTCTCATGAGCGTAAACCGGCCAATAAATGGCTGGCTATGTTGCAAGCCTACTATAAGAGCGCCCACCGGCCGCATCACATGAACGGCGGCATAGACGGGAAGGGCGAACTGAGCGTAACCCAAGTGGTGGTGGCAGGTTGGGGCTGGATGTTTGCGTTACCCAATTATTGGTTTGGTTTTATCTGCCTTTATCTTGGCTTGGTGGAAACCTGGGCCATTGGTACCGCTATCAAGAGTATCTGGGGCATTCATGTGCACACCAACTGGAAATACGATTTGTATCTGTTGAATCACAAAAATCCATGGATTGCCAAAACCATGTATGCATTGTGTCACGTATTTACTTTTCCAAATCAGCATCATCAGCACCACAGTCGCAGTAAAAACTCGGCACGCAATATGAATAATTTTCTGGCGCTGTTTGACTGGCTGTTTTGGAAGAAGCTCACCATAGAGAAGCAGCGGCCCAAGGTGTATGGCTGGCGGCAAACGGAGCGCGAAGCCAGCAGTGCCACGTACCGCTATCTGCACCGTTCTTTAAAAGTAAATTAGCTATCAATGCGCAGGGAATCTTTCAACCAGGGAGCGGTTGGTTGTACTGGTGAGAGGAAACATGACAATAATAAGAATAATCCTGGCGCTGTGGATTGTGCCACTGGCACTTCCGGTTTGTGCGTTGAGCTGGGAGGGTGAAGGCTTCACCTTTGGTATTAATTCCACCGTAACGCTGTCCAGCAGTTGGCGTGTACAGGAACCTGATGAGGCAAATATTGCCTTCGGCAATAGCGGCAATCTGGTGCAGGTGGGCAATCCCATTACTGCGTTGCGATTCCTGCAGCCCACTTTGCAAAGCAATTTGGGCAATGATGGTTTACCTGCACCGGGGGTATATCCCCCTGGAGCCTATGCCATTACCGAGCCGCAGGTGTGTGAACAGCAGGGCCTGCCGGTGGATGGATTGAACGCGTGCTGGCTGCCGTATTTTCCCTCCGGGCCCGGCGTTTATAACGAAAACACGGATGATGGGAATTTGAATTTCTCTACCGGTGTGTTCTCGCAACAGTTGCGCTCGTTGCACGATATTGCCTTGGATTTTGACGATGCGGGTTTTTTTGCACGGGTGCTGTTGTTCTACGATCACTACATCGAACAGAATGACTTGCCTCACCGGCTCCTTAACAGCGAGGGGCGTGAATTGGTGGGGCAGGACATCCGTTTTCTGGATCGCTATTTCTACGCCAATTTATATTACGGTGATGTTCCGGTTTCGTTGCGGGTGGGGCGGCAGGTAATATCCTGGGGTGAAAGCGGCTTTATCAGCGGCATGAACATATTGCAAAACCCGAGGGATTTTAACCAGTTCGCCATGTCCGGCGGTGATTTAAAACAGGCGTCGATTCCGGTCGAGAGTTTGTGGTTGTCGTTTGGGGTAACGGAGAACGTGAACGTTGAGGCCTATCTCAAAACCAAGTGGGAACCCAACCGGTTGCCGCCGGCCGGCAGTTACTTCAGCAGCGCGGACATTATCGGGGCGGGGGGTGATCTGCTGTGCATCAACGGCGGCATGCTGGCGGACGATGATCCACGGCGGGTATGTGTATCGCGCACGGCAGACAAACCGGCTTCCGATGACGGTGAATTTGGCGTCAAGCTATCCTGGTATGTGCCAGAGCTGAATGATTCTGAGCTGGGATTTTATTATCTGCGTTATCACAATCCGTCACCGGTGTTTGGTGCACGGGAGGGGATTCCGGATCGCACCTTGGCGCAATCGCTGCAAGCCAACTATTACTTTCAGTATCCCGAGAATCTGTCGCTGTTTGGTTTTACGTTCAACACGGTGGCTCCCACAGGCACATCCCTGGCGGGGGAGATCACCTATCGGCGTGACGTGCCGTTGTCGGTGGATATCTATGAAATTTTGGGCTCGGCAGTGGGCAATCTGGTCAACATTTTACTTTACGACGAAGCCAATGGTGGTGCGTTGGCGTCTTTGCTGGCCGGTGGCGACGTGGATGCGGGGCAGTTGCTGACCGTATTAAGTGGGCTGGTTCCCAATGTGGTGAATGGCCCGGAGGCATTGGACCGCTGGCTGGCGCAGCAACCCACCAGTGATTTTCGGGATCACGCGGATGAGGGCAATGCCTGCCAGAACACTGATCTGTGTTTTCCCCCTTATCAGATTGAATTGATGCCGCCTTTTTCCGGAGCGGATGTGCCCACCTATATTGAGCGGGACGCGGTAAAGGCGTCCTTGCTGGCCATTCATACGCTGGGTGGCCACTGGTTGGGTGCGTCGCAGGTGTTGGTCATCGGTGAGCTGGGCGCACTCTATATTGTGGATCATCCGCAATACGATGAGCTGCGCCTGTTGACACCGGGCACAGAAGGCCGGGGTGCTCTGGACCCGATACCGTCGTTACGAGGCTTGCCCTGTTGTGATCGAAAGCGCTGGTCGGATGGATTTGCCTGGGGCTACGTTTTGCGCGCCAGCGCGGATTACCCCGGTTTGCCGGGTGGCTTCAGTGTGACGCCGTCGGTGTTGTGGAAGCACGATGTGGCGGGTACTTCACCGTCCGGTTCTGCGGGGTTCGTGGAGGACACTCAGGTGTTGCGCATGGGGGTGAAGGCCAGCCATGCCTCGGCGATTGATGTAGCTCTGGATTACACCCGCTTTATGGGTAACGAGCGTGCCAACCAATTGCACGATCGCGACTTTGTCACACTGTCATTGAGTTACACATTCTAAAAAAATACTTTAAAACAAGAGGGAAATAATATGATCCGTTTTATTCGTTGTATGGTCTGTACCCTGCTTATATTGATGAGCGTCAGCAATGCCCAGGCTAAAGTCAACGCGGAGCAGGCGCAACAGTTGCAGCAGGCACTGACCCCCGTGGGCGCTGAGCGGGCGGGCAATGCCGAGGGCACCATTCCCACCTGGCAGGCGGGGCAGATCGAGTACCCGCCGATCAAGCCGGGTATGCACCATCCCAATCCGTTTGCTGACGATCAGCCACGGCTGGTGATCAACGCTGCAAATATGAGTGCCCATCAAAGCAAGTTGAGTGCCGCGCACCAGCTCATGTTGCAACGTTATCCTGATTTTCAATTAAAGGTGTATCCCACCCGGCGGACCGCAACGTACCCTCAGCGGGTGTATGACGCGGTGTATCAGAATGCGTTGCATGCCGAGCTGGTGGAAGGGGGCGAAGGGGTGATTCAGGCCACCACCAGCTCCCCCTTTCCCATTCCCGCCAACGCCCATGAGGTGATGTGGAATCACAAGCTTCGTTACCGTGGTGAGGCGGTACAAACCCACAGCGGCTCGGCAGTGGTGGACAGCAAAGGTCGATACACCCTGCGCAAGACCGATACGCTGATCAAATTCATGTACTCCGATCCGCAGCGGGATCAGCGTTCCCAGGATGAGTTGGCCATAATGTTGCTGGGTTCCACCACCGCACCCCCCAAGCTGGCCGGAAACAAACTGTTGGTGCACGAATTTATCAATGCCATGAAGGAGCCGCGTAAATCCTGGATTCATTTGTCGGGGCAGCGTCGAACGCGCAGAGCACCCGATATTGCCTACGATGCACCGGTGCTGATCAGTGACAGCATTGCCCTGGTGGACAACACGGATATGTTCAGTGGCGCCATGGATCGTTTTGATTGGACATTAAAGGGTAAGCGGGAGCTGTTTGTTCCCTATAACGCCTATGCCTTGCACAGTGATCAACGGCAATATGATGAGCTGCTGACCGCTACCCATTTGAATCCCGAGGTGCTGCGTTATGAATTGCATCGAGTGTGGGTGGTGGAGGCCACTTTGAAAAAAGGGTTTCGGCACCGTTACGGCAAGCGGGTGTTTTACATAGATGAAGACAGCTGGCAGGTTGCGTTGCTGGAACAATACGATGGCAAAGGCAATCTGATGAGCCTGGCGGAAGGTCATCCGATCAACTATTACGAGAAGCCACTCTTCTGGTACACCGTGGAAGTGATTTATGATCTGGAAAAGGGAATCTATTACGCATCAGGGCTGGATAATCAGGAAAAAATGTACGACTTTTCAGTGAGCCCGAAATCATCCTATTTCGCGCCGGCCACTCTGTCCCGTTTACGTTAGGGCGTGCAGCCGTGCCAGCAGCATCCGCTGCATGATGCGCGGATCTTTCTGGGCAACGTTGTGGGGCTGGTCGGTGTCATGCCACGACAACAGGCGTGAAATCCAAAACCGCAGGGCCGCGTAGGCCAGCATGCGTGGCCACAACGTTTGCTCGTCTGCCGAAAGTGGCCGGAGTTGGGTGTAGCTTGTCATGACGGCGTGATAGCGCTCGGCGATCAGCTGCCCCTGTTCGTCACTGCACCAGTCGTTCACCAATACGGCCAGGTCATAAATAAAGACATCGTCGCAGGCGTTGTAAAAGTCGATGATGCCGGTGAGCTGGTCGCCCTCAAATAACGCATTGTCGTGGAACAGGTCGTGGTGGTTGATCCCGCAGGGTAAGGTGTCGATGATGCCCTGATGCAGGCGCCAGTCTGCAACCTGATCCAGCAGTAGCGTTTTTTGATCCTGATGTAAAAAGGGTTGCAGTGTATGGATGGCCTGTTCCCGCCATTGGGCACCGCGATCGTTGGCACGCCGCGCACTGAACCGCGGCGACGCCAGGTGCATGCGTGCCATGGCCCCGGCAATGGCGCCGCACTGTTCGATGGTTGGGGTGGCGGGGTGGCTGCCGGTGAAACAGGGCACCAGTATGGCCGGTTTGTTTTGCAGAGGCAAAATGGCCTGGCCCTGAGCGTTGCGATAGGGGGCCGGCACCGGTAAGCCTTCCTGGGCCAGGAAGCTGGTGAGCGCCACAAAGTAAGGCAACTCGGATTCCGGCATCATTTCAAATAACGTCAGCACCAGGCGACAGGTTTGCTGGTGCCGGTCGAGGGCGGTCACGAAATAGTTGGTGTTTTCAATGCCCGCGTCGGTGGCTTTTAAACTCAGCACCTGAGTGAATCCAAACGGCGCAATAAACGCCGCCACCTGGGATTCACTCAGCGGGGTATACACGGCCATCGGAATCTACCAGGAAATCAACACCCACTCCGGTACCAGGATACGGTCGGCAGAATCCCGAATAAACTGGCCTTCGCCATTGGGGTCCACCAGATTGTAGGGGGCGCCGTTTTTGGGGATCACCTTGATACCATAGACTTTGCCGTTGATCTGGTGAATTTTCAGGGTCTTGTCCACATCGTCGACAATGGTGATCTGGGGTTCGGCAGTGATGGCTTCTTCGCCCTCGCGGGGCTCAACGCGGGCCTGCAGAGACAGGGGTAACAGGATCAGGCACAGGGCCAGCAACTTTTTCATAGCGACACTCTTCAAAAGCGCGGTTTAGGCGCGAAAAACGGTTTGTATCACAGTAGTTTATAGTGCATTGCGCAACCACACAAAGGCATCAGAGTACTGATACAAGGCTGGACCAATCCCAGGCGATGCAGATATTCTGTGTCATTCTTGCTACGCTAGAAAAGACACATGGTAAACAAGTTGCTTTATTGATGTTTCTTTTGGTTGCTCCAATGACCACAAAAACACCGTGGTTGAGTGGGCATATAAAGGGATATATTCCACTAAATCAAAGGCTTAGATGGCTCAATCGAGCGTTTGGTAGAAGTGGTATCGTGAAGTGTGACTTTATGGTTAAATTATCGCCCTCAATTTAGCGAGACAGAGGGCGGTTTTTTCGCCTTTAACATAGGTCAGCCGTATGACGAATAAACCGCGATATGCCGAAGCCAGTATGGAAGCCATGTATCGTATTTTTACGGTACCCGAGGCGCCAGGGTCAACGTTGGGTAACATCGATCAGAAGCTCTCCCAGAATCTTGCAGGCTTCCTGCAGGAACACATCGTTGCGGTTGAAAAAGATCTGGAGGAGTTGCAAAAAGACTTCTCCGATTCGGAAATCCCCGAAAAGCCCATTTTCGTATCCGACCAGGCCGATTTTCTGATGGACAAACTGGTGGCCCAGTCGGTGCACACCGCGTCCCCCAGTTTTATCGGCCATATGACCTCTGCCTTACCCTATTTCATGTTGCCGTTGTCGCGCATCATGATGGCCCTGAATCAGAATCTGGTGAAGATCGAAACCTCCAAGGCGTTTACCCCCATGGAGCGTCAGGTGCTGGGCATGATTCACCGTCTTATCTATGACAAGAACGACGGCTTCTATGATAAGTGGATGCACGAGCCGGGTTATTCCTTGGGGTCGTTCTGTTCCGGTGGCACCATCGCCAATATCACCGCCCTGTGGGTGGCCCGCAATTGCCGTTTTGATAAAGATCTGAAGAACGGTTTCCGTGGTATTCAGCGTGCCGGCCTGTATGGGGCGTTACAGCACTACGGCTACAAGGGAGCGGCCATTCTGGTGTCTGAGCGGGGCCACTATTCATTGGGCAAAGCCGCCGATGTGTTGGGAATCGGCCGTGACTCTCTGATCAGCATCAAAGCCGATGCCCGCAACAAAATTGATTTGCAGGAACTGCGTACCCGTATTGATGAATTGAAAGCCGACAACGTCGCCATCATTGGCATGGTAGGGGTGGCGGGAACCTCGGAAACCGGCAGTGTGGACCCGCTGGATGAAATGGCGGACATCGCCGAAGAGATCGGTTGTCATTTCCACGTGGATGCTGCCTGGGGTGGCCCCACCCTGTTCTCCAAAAAGTACGCTCATATTTTAAAAGGCATCGAACGGGCGGATTCCGTCACCATTGATGCCCACAAACAAATGTACGTGCCCATGGGCGCGGGTATGGTGGTGTTCAAGGATCCTTCGCTGGTGTCCTCCATTGAACACCACGCGGATTATATTATTCGTAAAGGCTCACGGGATCTGGGTGCCTACACTCTGGAAGGTTCCCGCCCCGGGATTGCCATGCTGCTGCATTCCGGTTTGAAGATTATCGGCCGCAGCGGTTATGAAATTCTGATTGAACAGGGTATTGAGAAAGCCCACGCGTTTGCCAGCATGATCAATGCCGAAACGGATTTCGAGCTGGTGTCGGAGCCGGAGCTGAATATTCTTACTTACCGCTATGTACCGGCCTTTGTTAAACAGAAACTGGCCACCGCAACCCCGGCGCAAGTGGATGAAATCCACGAGGTGTTGAACCGCCTCACCAAGCGCATCCAGAAAAACCAGCGGGCGCGGGGCAAATCCTTTGTATCCAGAACCACGCTGACACCGGAAGCCTGGGATCGTCGCCGTACCATCGTGTTCCGCGTGGTATTGGCCAATCCACTGACCAGCCTTGAAATTCTGCAGGATGTATTGGCGGAGCAGAAGCATATTGCCTCCACCAGCGCCTGTACGGAATGCATGGATGAGCTGCACGGGCTGTGTGATGACCGGCCTATGCATGCCCACGCGGTCTAGGGGTTGAAATGATACAAAAAAACGCGGCTCGAAGCCGCGTTTTTTGGTTGCAGTCGATGGCTATATGGGTTGCGTTTAGAAACCGTATTTGGCGGAAAACTGCAGACGGTTGATGGAGCCGTCGTCACCACTTTCCACTTCTTTTTGGCCGATAATGATTTCACCCCCCAGATCCAGTGCCGCCGTGGGTTTGTAGATCAGGTTGGCATGGAAGGTTTCATATTTTTCCGCTGCATTGCCGCCGGCGGCGTCCGGATTGTCCGCTTGGGCTGCGGACAGTGAAAAACTGGATCGCCATTGCTTGTCCCACAGGTGGCGATAGGCGACGAACACACCCCACTGATCAATTAACTCAATATCGCCATCCGCCTCAATGGCGCCGGCGCGAAAGGCGTTAAGCCCCATATAGCGACCCAGCGCATTACCCGCATTCAGCATCACCCGCAGGTCGTCACCCTGATCCCCCACGGCAATCTTGCCTGCCAGGCTCACTGCGTAGCCGTATTCACTTTCCACATCGTCGCCGTCGTCATAGGCCAGTTCGCGGCCCATGACCGACAGGCTGTAGTTGGCCTTGCCGCTGCCAAAGTTATAGCGCGCGATCATGTCCGGAATGGCGTTGTCGTCAAACGTGGTGGCGGCACCACCGGCGTACAATGTGCTCTCGGGATTTTCCACCGCAAACTGCCAGGGGCCGCTGCTGTATCGAATCTGTGGCTGGCGAATGAAGATGGTGCCCACCGGACCGACAAAATCCAACAGGTCGGGCAGTGCGCTGACGTTAAAGAAAGTGGACCAGGTTTGTCCGAACAACCACTCATTCCAACTGAAATAGGCGTGACGCACGCGGGGCGAGTAGGAGTTGCTGACCCGCTCGTTGCCTTGGCCGCTCAGTTGAAAATCCATTTCCAGGTGGCCCTTGACCAAACCGGCGTCGGTCTGGGTCTGGCCTTTTATCCAGAGGCGGGATTCCTTGGCGGAGAAATGGGTTTTGGGGTCGCTGCTGTCACCGCCGGTGGGAATGGTGGAGACAATCAAAAAATCCTCCCCGGCACCGGTGGGCCCACGACCATCGCTGTATTCGGATACCTGAGCATCCAGTTTGATGTAGCCGCCAACCGACACACTGCTGCTGCCGGAGCTGACGTTGCTGTTGGCGGAAGCGGTCTGTGATTTCAGGGCACTGATTTCCCGCTCCAGTTTTTCGATTCGTTGATTGACGTCGTCGGCTATAACCTGGGTAGAGATCATTCCGGCGGCTACCAGCGCAGCACTAAGGGGTAGTAATTTCATTGTCTCACCTGTTGTCCCGTTTGTTATTTGGTCTTCTACCCGGTCAAGACTGTAACAATTTGGTAACAGGGAGTATTAGCCAAAGGTCGAAGTCTCGACCAAAGTCTAATTCCAGCCGGCGCGGGTCCGCCGCAGACTAGCCCCTATGGAATCAGCGAGGTGTGGTATGAATACGGCAGAGCAGGCGAAAAGCACCATTTATCAACAGTATCTGGATCAGTACACAGGCAGCGTGCAGAATGCAGAAGGGTTTTGGCAGGCGGTAGGGCAGCGCATTGACTGGATCAAGCCGTTTACCCGGGTGAAAGACGTATCGTTTCAACCCGGTGATGTGCACATTCGCTGGTATGAAGACGGCACCCTTAATGCCAGTGCCAATTGTGTTGACCGTCACCTGGCCTCACGGGCCGATCAGCCCGCCATCATCTGGGAGCCGGATACCCCCGGGGCAACCCGAATCATCACCTATCAGCAGTTGCATGATGAAGTGTGCCGCAGTGCCAATGCCATGAAGGCTTTGGGAGTGGGTAAGGGGGATCGGGTCATGATCTACATGCCCATGATTCCCGAGGCGGTGTTTTCCATGCTGGCCTGTGCCCGGCTCGGGGCCATACACTCCGTGGTGTTCGGTGGCTTCTCTCCGGAAGCGCTGGCCGGCCGGATTGAGGATTGCGGTGCCAAACTGGTGGTGACCGCCGATGAGGGCCTGCGTGGCGGCCGCCCCATTGCCCTGAAGCACAATGTGGATGCGGCATTGGCCCACCCCAGTGTTAACACGGTGGAGCATGTGCTGGTGGTGCGTCATACCGGCGGTGAAGTGCAGTGGAACGATGAGCGGGATGTGGACTATGCCGCTGCCACCCGGGCCGCTGCCAACACTTGCCTGGCGCAGGAAGTAAACGCCGAAGATCCGTTGTTTATTCTGTACACCTCCGGTTCCACCGGCAAACCCAAAGGCGTATTGCACACCACCGGCGGCTATATGGTGTATGCCTCCTTCACCCATCAGCAGGTGTTTGATTATCGGCCGGGTGAGGTGTACTGGTGTACCGCCGACATCGGCTGGATCACCGGCCATACCTATCTGGTATACGGGCCCCTGGCGAACGGTGCGACGGTGGTGATGTGCGAAGGCTTACCCAACTTTCCCGATGAAACCCGTTTGGGCCAGGTGATCGATGCGCACGGGGTTGCGGTCTTATACACGGCGCCAACGGCCATTCGTTCCTTCATGGCAAAAGGGGAGGCGCCCTTTGCCCATTCCAGCCGACGTAGCCTGCGCATTGTGGCCACCGCCGGCGAACCCATTAATCCGGCAGCGTGGCAGTGGTATCACGACGTGATCGGAGCCGGACAGGCGCAAGTGATTGACACCTGGTGGCAGACGGAAACCGGGGGGGTGATGATTACCACCCTGCCCGGCAGCACGGTGCATAAGCCGGGCGCTGCCACCCAGCCTTTCTACGGAATTTGCCCGCAACTGGTGGATAACGAAGGCCATGTGCTGACCGGGGCCGCCGAAGGCAATCTGGTGATTACCGACAGTTGGCCGGGCCAGATGCGTACCCTGTGGGGGGATCATGAACGCTTTGTGCAGACCTATTTCACCACCTTCCCCGGCAAGTATTGCACCGGGGATGGTGCCCGCCGCGATGAGGATGGCGATTACTGGATTACCGGCCGGGTCGACGATGTGATCAACGTGTCCGGCCACCGCCCGGGCACCGCAGAGATTGAAAGTGCTCTGGTGGCTCACCATAAGGTGGCGGAAGCGGCGGTGGTGGGTTGCCCCCATGACATCAAGGGCCAGGGTATCTACGTGTATGTGACAGTGAATGAGGGCATTGACCCCTCGGAGGAGCTGTTACAGGAATTGCGCAATTGGGTGCGCCGGGAAATCGGCCCGGTGGCGTCACCGGACTGGATTCAGTTTGCTCCGGGGCTGCCCAAAACCCGCTCCGGAAAAATCATGCGCCGCATTCTCAGAAAGATTGCGTCCAACGAGTTTGATCAGTTAGGCGATGTGTCGACTCTTGCCGATCCTGCCGTAGTACCGCAGTTGGTGGATTCCAGAGTAAATCGTTAATGATCTTGCCGTCGGCCAACCCTCATGGCCGGCGGCTTTTTTATTGCTGCCTGGTGCCTCTCTTGCTCTTGAGGCCCCGGCTTGCTCCTGAGGCCCCGGGCATGATTTGACGTTGCCGCGCACAACAACCACAATTAGCTCAAACGGCCAACGGTTACATAATAACAATGACCTTACATGGAAACGTACTGATCGCCGACGATCATCCTCTGTTTCGTATGGCCTTGAAACAGGCGGTGACGCAGGCCTTTCCCGGTGCCCGTGTGGTAGAAGCGGAAAACATTGATCAGTTGGAACGTCTCACCGATGCCGGAGAAGTGTTTTCTCTGCTGTTGCTGGATCTCAACATGCCCGGAGCCCATGGCTTTTCAGGGTTGATCTACCTGCGCGAGCGATACCAGGAAATCCCGCTGGTGGTGGTGTCTGCCTCTGAAGAGGCCGCGATCATTCACAAGGCCGTGGAATACGGCGCCAACGGTTTTATTCCCAAATCGGCATCCATGGACGTGATGGTGAAGGCCATTGAGCAGGTCTGTGCCGGCGCGCGTTGGTTGCCGCCCAACATCCTGCCGCAACATCATCCGCTGTTAAAGCAGGAAGATCATGATCTGGCCAAGTGCATTGCCTCACTGACCCCGCAACAATTCCGGGTGCTGGGTATGCTGGCGGAAGGGCAGTTGAACAAACAGATTGCTTACGAGCTGGGGGTGTCCGAAGCCACCATCAAGGCGCACATGACCGCCATCTTCCGTAAACTGGGGGTGCGTAACCGGACACAGGCGGTGATTCGTTTGCAGAATCTGGATGTGGAATCCTTTCCGAACACCTAGGCCATTACCGGCATTTCTCCTCATACAATCCGGCCAGCCCAAAGGAGGCCAGCATCAGATATGAGGCGCGGGCTGCTGGGTATCCATGTGGCAACAGATAAGATAGATCAGAACCACGGTGTTGATAACCAGATGTTGATAACCAATAGGGTATTGAATAACCTTTGAATCATGGGGTTTCTGGTAGTGTCTATTGTTGATCCGTCAGTACCGAGCTCAGTGCTGCCTGCAACCCTTCCGGGGTAATCGGCTTCTGCAAAAAATAGTATCCCCTTTCCCGGGCTTTGAGTTTCACTGCTTCGGCGTGATCAGCGGTCATCAATATAGCCGGTACCACATCCTCCCAGCATTCATCCAGGGCATCGATTACATCAAAACCGGTTTCGTCATCCAGTTGGTAATCCACCAGCAGAGCATCCGGCGACCGGGGTAAGGTATTGGCTTTTTCCAACGCGGATTTCAATGAGGAGGCGCTGGTGCTGATGCACTGCCATTGGTTCAACAGAGATTCAACACCGCTCAGGATCATGGGCTCGTTATCAACACAGAAAACGGTGAGGCCGGAAAGTTTTGGTGGTGCCGGGCTGGATTGGTTGGCCTGCGCGGTTTGAGTTACCTGGGTGGTGGGCACCCGGATGGAAAATACGGTGCCCTTGCCCACGCGGGAATGTACGGACAGGGGGTGTTGTAACAACTGACTGATGCGCTGGGCGATGGCCAACCCCAGCCCCAGCCCTTTGCTGTCCAGTGTGCCGTCAGTGTTGCGATGTTTGATGCGGTGAAACTCTTTGAATATGTGTTCGATCTGGTCGTCCGGAATGCCCACTCCCGTATCCCAGATCTGGATGTCCACCGCCCCCGGTCGACGGCGACAGCCCAACAGGATGCGTCCGCCGGGGGTGTAGCGCACGGCATTGAGCAGCAGATTCTGCAATACCCGACGTAACAGTTTGTCATCACTGTGGACCCAGCTGTGGCAATCCACCCAGCGCAATTGCAATCCCTTTTCCGCTGCAATGACATCAAACTCCGAGGCCAGGCTGGTCAGCAAGGTGTGGAGATCGAACGCCGTAACGTTGGGCTTGATGGTGCCGGTATCCAGGCGGCTGATGTCCAGCAGCGTGTTGATGAGATGTTCCGCCACGTGCAGAGAGTTGTCGATGTGCTGCAGTATCTCCAGTTCTTCCCGGCATTGCAGGTTGCTGTTTTTGAGTTGCAAGCGTTGTTGCAGGGAGGAGGTAAATAAATGGGCGGCATTCAGAGGCTGCATCAGATCGTGCCCGGCCGCGGCCAGAAAGCGGGTTTTGCCTTCATTGGCCGTGTGCAGTGCCGCGTTCAGTTCCGATAATTTCTGGGTGCGGTCGGACACCATCATCTCCAGGCTTTCATTCATCTGACGCAGTGCGCGTTCATCCATTTTACTTTCAGTAATGTCCAGGAAAGTGGAGACAAAACCACCATCCGGCATGGGGTTGCCGCGGACTTCAACGATGATGCCATTGGGCAGCTCACGCTCAAACCGATGGGGGCCGCCCTGCTTCAGCAGGTTCACCCGCCGTTGTACCTGTTGGTCTTCGTTTTCCGCCGGGTAGAAACCGCGGTGGGCGTTATAGCGGTAAACATCCGCAATCGGGCGCCCCAGCTGAATCAACCCATCGGGGTATTCGAACAATTTAATGTAGGTGCGGTTCCAGGCCACGATGTTGAGATTTTTATCCACCACGCAGATGCCGTGGGAGATGGTTTCGATGGTGGTTTGCAGCAGTTGGTGATTGAACTGGATCAGCTCGGCTGCCTCGTCAATCATGGCTACGGCGTCGGAATGTTCATCTGTGTGACGGCTCAGCATGGAGCCCAGCAATACCCGGGCAGAGCTTGCGCCCATAACCCGCGCCAGCATTTTTTCGGTAAACCGGAACAGGTCCACGGTGGCCGGTAGCTTGGGATCCAGTTCCAGTTGGTTGACGGCGGCGTATTGGGCAAAGGCCATGTCGCTGCTGTTGCGGCCCAGGCAGCGGCCGGCAATGTCCTGCAGATCCTGAATGCGGATATGGGCGGCATGGTAGCGGCCCAGCAGGCTTTCATAATGGGTGGGAACGTCCACAAACAGTATGGCCTGGTTGCGGTCGATGGTTTCCTGTGGAGCGGTTTTGGAAAAGTAGATATAGCAGAAAATGTTGATCGCCAGACTCCAGAACACACCGTGGCTGAGAGGGTCCAGCCCTTCCAGCCCGAACAGGGCATAGGGGCGAATCAGGCCCAGCCCCAGCAAACCTTGGTTCTGCAAAGTTGCTGCCAGTTCATCGGGTAGCAGCACGGGCAGCAGCAGGCAGTAAAACCACACGCTGAAACCGGACAGGATACCCAGGGCAGCACCCCGTTTGTGACCCTGCTTCCAGTACAGGCCACCCACCAGCACCGGCGCAAACTGAGCCACGGCGGCGAAAGACAGCAGCCCGATACTGGCCAGTGCTCCGAATTGCGCAAAGATGTCATTGAGCAGGTACGCCAGCAGCAGAATCACAAAGATGGAGACACGGCGGATCTTGCGCACCAGGGGAGTGATTTGCCGTGGCAACTCACCGGCGCGACGGGCCCGGTTCAGGTAGATGGGAATCACCAGCTCATTGCACACCATAATACTGAGAGCCACGCTGGACACGATGACCATACCGGTGGCGGCGGACACGCCACCGAGAAAGCTGAGCAGGGCCAGGGATGGCTGATCGAAATGCATGGGCAGGCTGAGGATGTAACGGTCGGCATGCCCGATCTGCTCAGGCAGGTGCAGCAGGCCCGCCATGGCAATGGGCACCACAAAGAGTGTGAACAGTAACAGGTAGCCGGGAAACAGCCAGCGGGCCTTGTGCAAATCGCCACTGCGGCGGTTTTCCACCACGGTGGTGTGAAACTGGCGCGGCAGACAGATAATGGCGGCCATGGCCAGCAGGGTCTGGGTGAAAAAGCCCTGGTCAAAGAAGTCGGAGGAAAAGCGTTGCCGCAATACCGGATTGTGTTCCAATTGGACAAACAGATCGCCGATGCCCCCGAATACCTGCCACACCACAAACACGCCCACCACCACAAAGGCGAACAGTTTGACCAGGCTTTCAAAGCCGATGGCCAGCATCAGCCCGTTCTGGTGTTCGCTGGCGTCGATATGACGGGTGCCGAACAACACCGCAAACATGGCCATCAGCAGCGCCACCGCCAGGGCGCTGTTGATGGGCCAGCTGCTTTCCATGCCGTTGGTGAGGCTGTCGAAGGCCATGGTCACCGCTTTCAGCTGCAAGGTGATGTAGGGGATGGTGCCGGCGATGGCCACCAGGGTAATCAGAATCGCCAGCGGCTGGGATTTACCGTAGCGCGAGGCGATGAAATCAGCGATGGAGGTAATGCCCTGCTGTTTGCTGATGGCGATGATCTTGAACAGCATGGGGGTGCCCAGGATGAACACGATCATGGGGCCAAGGTAGATCGGCAGAAAATCCCAGCCGAAGTTGGCGGCTTGCCCCACGGCGCCGAAAAACGTCCAGGAGGTGCAGTACACCGCCAGGGTGAGGCTGTACAGCCAGGGGCTGTTGAGGGCCTGCTGGGAGCGCGCAGAACGCCGGTCGCCGTACCAGGCGATCAGAAACAGTATGCAGGTATAGGCCAGCGCAAAGCCGGCCAGTGTCCAGACGGAAAACATAGCAGCGCCTTTTTTACCTTAAGCATATAGCAAAAGTGGCCGCCGGGAACTATTCGACTTTCGTGGTGGGCCCAGGTTTCAGTGCTTGATCTTGCGGATCATCTGTTTGGCCAGGCTGTCGGCCATGTCCGACACCGAGCCCACTTCAAAGGTTTTGCTGCGACCCACCCAGGCCAGTTGTTCGGTCTTTACATCATAGATGGAGGTGGTGAGGATCACGTTGGTCTGGGTATCCGTATAGGCTTCCCGGGTCATGGTGGTGAGGCTGCCGCCGCCGCCATAGTAGCCCACGCCGGAGCCCCAGTACCCGCTCCAGTGAGGATAATAGGCGCCGGTGTAGTAGGTGCGAACCCGCTCCGGCACATAGTCGGTTTCGATATCCACCCGGCCCAGGGCAGTGACGATAATATGGTCGTAGTCACTTTCTTTCAGATGTGCGGCCACAGCCTCTTTGGTGGGCAGTGCATCCCCCAGGGTGGTGAAACTGGCGGTGGCATCAATGCCCTTTTGGTTGAGCGCCCCAATGAAGCCGGTTTCGAACAGAAAGCGGTTGGTGGTGTTGGAGGCGACCGCCACCACCAGCACCTTCTGCATGTCCTGGCCGCGGAATGCCGGTTCCTGCCAGGTATCGGTCATCTTGGTGGTGGAACAGGCGGACAGAGAGAGAATCAGCAACAGGGAAAGCAGGGGTCGAAGGGTCATGTTTAGGTCCAAAAAGCGGGTTATAGAGGTTAGATTTATGTAATGTTCGGCTAATTTTTCAATGGCAGAGGACGAATCCGATGCCGGAGCATTCGCTTCAGGCAGCATTTTTAGTATGGTATTAGAGTACAGTGCAACACCTGTTTACTTCCACCAATAATAAAAAGAAGTTGCGTATGCCGTTACCAAGTATCAAGGCGCAGACCGCCGTCGACTTTGAAGGGGTGGTTTACTACCGGACCCGCAGTATTTTGTTATTGGCGCCTTCCCTGGTGATAGGCCCCGGTGACAAAACCCACAAACGCAACTCCATCCGCCTGCTGTTGGGCGGCCGGGGGCCGGTGCAGCTGGATTTTGAAAACGCCGATGCGGTGTCCGGCAGGGCTTTGTTGGTGGCAGCAGACTCTGGCCTGTGCAGTATCGACGGCCCTCTGGCGGATGTGGCGTTGCTGGATTACGCTCCGGCCAGCGCTGAATACGCGGCACTGGATAACTATCTTGGGGGGCGTTCGGTGGTGCAGCTGGATGCGGAGTTGTTTGCGGATCTGTTGCCGCAGTGTCGGGCCGGGCAGGATGGTTCCATGAGCTGCGATCAGGTGCTGACCCTGCTGCAAACCGCGGTGTTTCGCATCACCGGCACCGAAATACCCCCCCTGGAGTACGATCCCCGCATCGTTAAAGCCCTGCAGATGATTGAAGAATTGCCGCTGGCGGACATCTCCCTGGAGGTGCTGTCCAAAGCGGTGAACCTGTCCCCGGACCGCTTCCGTCATTTATTTAAGGAGACCACCGCCTGTACGGTGTCCCAGTACGCCCGGCAGACGGCGCTGTGGCGGGCACTGAACCTGATTACCCAGCAGGATTACACCATCACCGCCGCCTCCCATGCCCTGGGATTCCACGATGTTTCCCATTTTTACCGGGTGTATTCGGATATGTTCGGCATCAGCCTGTCCGAGCGCAGCAATCCCCGCAAGTTCAAACGGGTGCGCTGCTTCAGCTAGGGGCTGTTAACCCCGGTGCGGGCCCGCTTAATCAACCCTTTTAGAAACAGGCGCAGGAGTTTGTCGGAGCAGGGCAGGTAGTTTTTGTTGCCCTCTTTACGGAACAGGGATTTCAGTTGCTGCTTGCCCAGTTCATGGCCTTCCCCGGCAAACAGCTCATGCATGTCTTCGTCTTTCAGATCGTAGGCGATACGCAGCTTCTTCAGCACGTGATTGTTGTTCAGCGGCAATTGCGGTGGCGCAGGGGGGCTGTCTTCCCTGGCACCCCGCCGATGCACGATCAGCGCTTCCAGCATGCGTGCGGCGGTGGCCTCTTCACATTCCTCATAGCCCGGCTCATTGGATTGCTTGAGACGGTTTTTCAGGGCCTCCGGATCCATGGTTTCCCCGGAAAGGGCGTAAATCTCCGCCAGGCCGTGTTCGTTCACGGCCAGTGCCCGGCGCAGGTTTCGCATCAGTTCATTGTGGTTCATATGGGGTTTCCTGTGAATCTGGGGGGCGAGATTACAAGTCTGCCTGTACAAAGTAAATGCCAAGGGACTGCTCTAGTGCAAATGGAGGAGGTGATTTGTTGTGATTCTGGTACTATGGTTCTGTTTGGTGCCCGTGTTGGGCTGCGCTGTCCAAACCTCTGAGAATAAAAAGCAAATAATAACAAGAGGTTGGCTATGAATTGGAAGGGATTGCCGTTATGGGCAGGTTGGTTGGTGTGTTTTTGGCCCATTCAGCTGTGGGCGGACAATTGTGTTGCGCCGGCCCCGGCTGCGACCACCCGAACGGTGCCGGTGCAGGTGAGCGGTCAGCGCTTTGTGGATACCCAGGGCCGCGTCACGGTGTTGCGGGGCATTAACGTATCCGGTGATGCCAAGGTGCCGCCATTTTATGGGGTGACCGCCGCCCGTCAGCTGGACCCGTTGCCGGAGTGGGGCCTGAATACCCTGCGTCTGCTGTTCACCTGGGAGGCGTTTGAGCCGTCCCCCTGCGATTATGAAGAATCCTATCTGCAGTATTTTGAGCAGGTCACCCGGTGGGCGGCGCAGCGTGGACTCTATGTGATCGTCGACTTTCATCAGGATGCGTTCTCCCGCTTTTCCACCGGAGGTTGTGGTGAGGGCTTTCCGGCCTGGGCGGTGCATTCTTCCATTACACTGCGCGAACCCCTCAATGATGAGCGCTGTGAATCCTGGGGTACCCGCATGTTGATCGATGTTTCCCATCATCGCAGTTGGTATCATTTCCACCGCGACAGCGAAGGCGCCCGCACCCGGTTTTTAGCCATGGTGGAACGGGTGGCCCACCGTATGGCGCAGCATCCCAATGTGATCGGCTATGATGTGATAAACGAACCCTGGGGCACCAACCGTGAATTACTGAGCCTGTATGAAGATGCCGCTGCGGTGATTCGGCGGCAGGACCCACAGGCCGTGTTGTTCATACCCCCCCATGCCTTTTTGTCTTCCGGGTTGGTGGGCAACGGCATCCCGCGGCCCAACCTGCACAACTTTGCCTACGCACCCCACTATTACGATCCGATCATGATCACCTTTAAATGGTGGCTGGGTAACACCTCGGCGCCGCCCCTGAATCTGATGCTGCGCCAGGCGCAGACCTGGGATGTGCCCATGCTGTTGGGGGAATTCGGCGCCCCGGCCGGTACCCGGGGCGGGGCAGCCTACATTCGCCAAATATACGATTGGCTGGATGAGGCGCAGGTTTCCAGTGCACACTGGAATTACACTCCGAACTGGAACGCGGCCACTAAAGACGGCTGGAATCATGAGGATCTGAGCATCACCGACGACACCGGTGCGCTGCGGGATAGTTTTGAGGTGCGGCCCTATGCGGTGGCCACGGCCGGTGTGCCGCTGGCACTGCAGGTGACAGCGCAGCGGATGGAATACCGTTGGCAGCATGCGCCTGAACGGGGGGCTACCGAGGTGTTTATTCCCCCTTTGTGGTGGCAGCAGGGGGTGAGCATCCACCTGGCACCAGAGCGGGCCGGAGCCTGCCGCCGCCAGGGTAACCGGCTGCTATGCCGGGTGCGGCAGGCGCAGGCCGTGGTACTGAGCGTTGAACAGCAAAGGTAAGGGCCCACGCGCCGGGTTCAGGATTTTTTCAGATAGCAGCTCAACAGCACAATGCGCTGGCCGTTGACGCGGCCTTCGATATGTTGCGGATTATCCGTGAGGGAAATGTTGCGCACGGCGGTACCGCGCTTGGCGGTAAAGTTGGCGCCCTTGACGTCCAGATCCTTGATGATGGTGACGGTATCGCCCGCCTGCAGCGGCGTGCCGTTGCTGTCCAGGGTGGGCTCACGGTCTTCATTTTCCGGGGGCACACCGGATTCGGCCCAGGCTTTCACATCCGCTTCCAGGTACAGCATATCCAGTAGTGCCTGCGCCCACACTTCACCCTGCTCAGACAGCGTTTTCAGTTGGCGCCAGGCCATGACCTGAACCGCCGGCACCGGGCTCCACATGGTGTCGTTCAGGCTGCGCCAGTGGTTGGCTTCGATACTGTCCGGGTGGTTGATCTGGTGGCGGCAGGTGCCGCAGATCATGATGGCGCGATCGGCACTGCCGTCGGCATCGGGGGGAACGTCAAACACGGAGAGTGCAGTATCGGCGGAACAGAGTTCGCACTGTTGTTGGCAGCGCTGCAATAGCGTGGATTCGGTGCTCATAGATAATGCCTTTGGGAAATGTGGGCGCATTATGCCTAAAAACACGCCCTGATTCATGGTTATGGTGCGTAGTGGATGGGGACGTTGAGGTTCTGCAGGGCCGGGTAGGTGCTGTCCAGCGTGAAGTTCGCATCCAGGGAGTAGTCGGTAAAATTGCCGCTGCGCAAGGCTTTCAAGGCGCCGCTGCCCAGTTTCATCACGCTGATGCTGACGGGAATGTTCACACTGGTGGTTTGCTTTTCGCCGAGTTTTACCGTTTTATCAATCTTGCCGTCAAACCAGCGTTCACCGCCCATACTGAATTGGTAATCGATGTCTTTCAGGTCCAGTCCGAATGAGTTGGGATTGGTGATGTGCATGGCCAACTGGAAACTGGCTTCGGTAAAGTTGAAGCTTTTCACCTGCAGATCCCCGAACGACACCTGCGGCAACTGTGGAATGGTGATTTCTCCCTTTTTATGGCTCTTGATGTTGAACAGATTCAGCACCGGGGCATCCAGCCGCATATCGGCGTCCACTTCGTAGCGCAGGGTATTGCTGGCGCCCATGGAATCAATCAGTTGCTTCACCTCACGAAAGCCCACCGTGAAGGGAACGGTAACCTGGCTAGATTGGTTTGCGGGCACCCGAAAGCCCTGATCGGTGCTGCCTTTCACCAGTTCGCGGTCATTGAAGCGAATCCGGTAATCATAACCTGCCAACGCCAGGGCATAGTTGTTGGGGTTGGCGACATTCATGGTGAGATTCAGGCCCACGGAGTTCAGGTTAACCTGGCTGACGGCAATGTTCTGTACGCGCAGCGTGGGTTCTTGCACCATCTTGTCCAGCTGCAACTGCTCGCAGCCGGTGATCCAGAGCAAGGTAAACAAAATCCAGAGGGAAGTAAGCAAACGACGGGCCATGGGGCCTCCTGGGCAGGGAAACAATCAACAATAATGCTATCAGGAGCCCATTGTAACAAAGCCGGCCGGTGCAAACACTCAGGCAAATACCGAGGCTACGTCCCTTAACTCCACCGGTGGATGGCTGACCGGGCGCGGGTCATAGCCGCTGCTGCTGAAGCGGTAGAGTTGGCCTTCCCAGCGGCCGAAGTCGAAGTTGCTGGCGTTGTACCACTGAATGCGGTTGGCTGCATACACGGTGGCATTGGTGTGAATGGCCAGCGCCCCCATCAGATAACGGCCGTCTTCGCGGGTGAATTCATTGCCGGCTTCGGTGTTGGAGGCCGCGCAGGCGTACACCACGATGTTGTCCACGGTGCCCTGGATTTGTTCCCACAGGCTGACGTTGTCATGGAGCACGGTTTCCCGTCCCAGTTGCAGGCCCTGGCCACCCACGTCACCGCAGACACCCAGGCGTTCGCTTTGCCCGGCAAAGCCGTGGCACAGGATGAACAGTGTGTGCATGCGGCCGTGTTCCCGATACAGGTCATTGATGCTCCGAAAGGCGTTGCGCAGGGGCGTGCTGCCGGAGGTGGTAATAATATTGAGGTTGTTCCACCAGGCGGTAAAGGCGTTGGGCAAGGTTCCGTGCAGGCGGGTATCCCGCAGAATAATGTATTCCGACATGCTGTGTTTCTCCCCTGGGCAAAGTGGTTACTGTAAATCAGTGCGGTGCAGAATCAATGCGTAATAATTCCACTTTGCCGGATATGTGAAAAATGGAGGTCTGCTCTGTTTAGAAGTTGGCAACCTTGACGCAGTTGCGGCTGTGTTTGGCGTCATAGAGGGCGGCGTCCGCTGCCTTGAGCAGGGCTTCGTTGGAGAGTTTTGGCCGGTAGGCGGCCACACCAAAGGATGCGGTAATGTTGCAAGGCAAACCCAAGGACAAATCCATAATACGCTGGCGCAACAACTCGGCTAATTGCTCCGCTTGCTGTTGATTGGTCTCCGGGCATACCACCAGAAACTCTTCACCACCCCAGCGCGCCACCGTATCCACTTCGCGGCAGCACTGCTTGAGCAGTTGCGCCACCTGAAACAGGGCCGCGTCTCCGGTGTCATGGCCAAAGCTATCGTTGAGTTTTTTGAAATGATCGATATCGATCAGGATGATGGCGAACACCTGTTGGTAGCGCTCACAGCGGATGAGTTCCGCCTGCACCTGGTCGGAGGCAAAGCGGCGGTTATGAATGCGGGTGAGATGGTCGGTCACCACCAGTTGTTCCAGCGTTTGGTTGGCTTCCCGCAACTGGTTTTCCATGTCTTTGCGGGAGGTGAAATCCACCAGGATAAAGAGCACCCCCTCATCGAGGTTGTCCGGGTTCAGCGCTTTGCCGCTGAACATCCCCCAGCCGCTGCTGCCGTCTTTGCGCCGAAAGGCGTATTCACCCTGATAGGCATTGCCCCGAGACAGAATTTTGGGTGATTCGATGGTAACCCGTCGGTAATCCTGTTGCTGGCAGTAGAGCGTGCTGACGTGCTTGCCGATCAATTCATGTTCGGGATAATCAAACAGGGTTTCTGCGTGGCGGTTCACCCACTGGATGGTTTCGTTTCTCACCAGCACGATGCCGGCAACGGTGTTATCCAGTATGCTGTTGCGCAGTCGAAGCAGGGCTTCGGTCTCTTTAATGGAATGCTCCAGCTCCTGGGTGCGCTCGGCCACTTTTGCCTGTAACGCCTGGTTGGCGCGGCGGATTTTGAGCTCCTGACGATGCTTGATCTTGATTCTGATTAACAAACCAATCACGGTGGCACCCAGCAGGGTAATGAATATACCCGCCACCAACAGCACCCGGGAAAACAGTGGGTTGGGATTTTTCGGCAGGTTGATGAACTCGCTGCCCACCGGCATGTCCAGGGGGTCCAGATCGTATTCCTGCATTACCTGATAATCGAACAGGTATTGGGTCGGTGGTGTGGAATCCACTTTAAATTGGTCCGGGTCGGCGCCGTTTAAAATCGACAACGCCATGGTGGCAGCGGAGCGCGCCTGATGAAAATGGGATACCACTTTGCCCCCCAGGATGCCCTGGCCGATGGAATGCCGCCACAGGTGCAGAATGGGGATCGGCGTCTGCTTGCGCAATCGTGCCAGGGTATTGGAGAATTCACGGGATTCGCCATTGTGATCCCGAAAGCAGGCAATCATGATAATGACCCCGGAAGGATCCAGGCTGGATGCTTTCCGGATCAGCTCGTCATGAGACAGGGTAGTCAGCGACAGCACCTCATACTTTTGCACCTTCATATTCAATAGTTCAAACTCAAAGCGTTGGAAGTCCAGCTGGCCGGTCGGGGTGGCATCGGTGATGATATACATCGGCGTGTCCTCACCGAAGAGGGAGTACACGGTTTCTATGGTTTCACGATTGGCGGTGGCTTCCAGAATTCCGGTGACCTGGGGTACCTGATTAAAGCTGAGGCCGAAGTTCATGTCGTTGACCCCGAAAAAAACAATGGGGGTATCGGCAAACAGGGATTCCCGGTGCTGGGTGGCAAACCAGGTGGCAGCGTCATCAGCGGTAATGATGACATCATAGGCCGGTAACACAGACAGTTTGTATTCCAGCCCCTGTTGGAACAGGTCCTCATAACTGACAAAGCGTTTTGAATCCAGAAACTCCATATCCAGGCGCAGATTTTCGCCCTGCAGAACACTGCGCAACCCTGCCAGTTGGTCAAAAAAGGTAGGAAAACCGGGGTGATAGGATGAGATGAACAAGACCGACCGGGCCTGCTGTGACAGCAGGCCGCTGCTGAAAACCAGAGCGATCAAAAATACAATGCATTTGAGCATGGCATCGGATCCAGAGGTGTGGTTGGCGAGTTGCAAGATGCCCCTACAGTATGGACGATATTGAGCATAACTTCTCGGGGAATAAAATATGTTGGAGCAGACACTGAGGGCTTATCTATCCAGTAAGCCGGAGGCGATTGAAGATTATCCATTTGGGCCCGATGCGGCGGTGTATAAGGTGCAGGGCAAAATGTTTGCCCTGGTCTTTGTTCAGCAGGGGGAGTGCCGGGTCAATCTTAAGTGTGATCCGCAGGAGGCCATGGAGTTGCGCCACGTATTTGATGCGGTGTTACCGGGCTACCATATGAACAAACGTCATTGGAATACGGTGCGCCTTGACGGCAGCTTGCCGCCCGGTGAAATAGAACGCATGGTGGATAATTCCTATCGGTTGGTGGTGAATGGACTAACGCGCGCGCAAAGGCGCGGTCTGGCGCTGCGCACCGGCCAATCGTTCCGCTAAAACCCCATACCAAACAGGGTTAAATGTGCAAAAAAGCACGCTGGCCGGATCACTTCTATACTGATCCAATACTAGGGGATATTGATCCGTGGTGGTCAGGTTATGACACGGAAAGTTTTGTACGCGGAAGACGATCGTATTCAAGCGGTGGTGGTGTCTTCACTCTTAACCCAGGCAGGCTTTACCGTTACTCGTGTTGAGAACGGTCGATCGGCGTTGGATGCGGTGTGTCATACCGTGTTTGATGTGGTGCTTTCCGATCACTACATGCCGGAAATGAATGGTGTTGAATTGTTGTCCGAGATGCGCGCACGGAACATCGATGTGCCGCTGGTGCTGATGACATCGACGCAGGATATGCAGTTGGTGTTTTCCGCCGTGCGGGCCGGTGCCGATGACTTTATCTCCAAGGATATGAAAGGGCAGTATCTGGAACTGATTGTGCCGGTGCTGGACCGCGTCTGCGAACGTCATCAATTGCAGGCGCGGGTCCGGCGTCACGCGCAGCAACTGCAGCAGGAAAAAAACCTCTGTTTTAAAACACTGGATGCCATGGAGCAGGGTGTGCTGGTGTTGGATGACGGGCTCCACATCACTTATCTCAACAGTTTTTTCTGTGCTTTGTTTAACGTACATGACCGGGAAAGCCTGCTGGGTGCCGGCCTGCATTTTTTTGTTGAGTTGTTGCAGAAGCTGCCCCAGCATTCAGGGCGAAACTGGGGTTGGCTGGATACGGATGTGCTCAGCGCATGGCTGGAGGAAGACGGCGGTGCGCTTGAGATCATTATTGCCGAGCGCTTTCTTGAGGTGAAGAAAGTCAAAGTGGCCGACACCGGTTTTGCAATCACCTTTACCGATATCAGCGCACAGAAACTGGCTACGCGGCAGATTGAACACATTGCCCACCATGATGAACTCACCGGACTGCCCAACCGCACCCTGATGCATGATCGCATGAGAACGGCCCTGCGTCGGGTACACCGTACCGGAAATCGAATGGGAGTGCTGGTGTTGGATCTGGATCATTTCAAACGCATCAACGATTCGCTGGGACATTTTGCCGGTGATGAGCTGCTGAAAACGGTGGCGATACGTTTGGTGTCGGCGGTGCGGGATTCTGATACCGTGTGTCGCATGGGGGGTGATGAGTTTGTGGTGATCCTGCCGGACATCGGTGGCCGTGACGATATCGAAACCGTGTGCGAGAAGATTCTGCATTTGATTTCGCAGCCCATTGATGTGGGATTCAATGTCCTCAACGTGACACCGAGTATTGGGTTGAGCATGGCACCGGACGATGGCGATTCAGCTGAGGATTTGCTGAAGCACGCGGATATTGCCATGTACCGGGCCAAGCAGACCGGGCGTAATGGTTATCATGTCTTTACCCATGACCTGGCACGATCCAATCAGACTGAAATGGCCATTGAACAGGCGTTACACCTGGCGTTTAAACGCAACGGTTTGCAGATTTTCTATCAGCCCAAGGTCAATATCGAAACCCGGCAGGTACTTGGTTTTGAAGCACTGATCCGCTGGTTCGATCCGGTGTATGGCACCATCGCACCGGATCGTTTTATACCCATGGCGGAAACCACTGGATACATCATCAAGCTGGGTGAGTGGGTGTTGCAGCAGGCCTGCAGTGATATGCAGAGGTTGCGATTGGAATCCGGGCTGGATTACCGAGTATCAGTGAACGTTTCACCCCGTCAGTTGGAGCACCCGGATTTCATCACCATGACGCAACGTGTGTTGGCTGCCAGTGGATTGCCGCCTTGTGCATTGGAGTTGGAAATCACCGAAGGCATGCTGGTGTCCCGGTCTGCATCGTTGTTGGAGAAACTGAATGCATTGCACGATATGGGGGTATTGCTTGCCATTGATGATTTTGGTACAGGTTACTGTAGCCTGTCCTATGTGGCGCAGTACCCCATTGACGTAATCAAAATCGATCGCTGTTTTATCGATGTAAATCAGAAAACCAGCCGGGCCATTGTGGGGGCAATAACCACCATTGCGCACGGGCTGGGTCTGGAAGTGGTAGCTGAGGGGATAGAAACCCTGGATCAGATTGCGCTGGTGCGTGAGCGCGGTTGCAATGTGGTTCAGGGATTCTATTTTTATCAGGCCATGTCGCTGGCGGAACTGCATCCGGTGTTGCCGCAAGTGCACCATGAGTTGGAACGCAAACTGGCGCTCAATTAAGGCCTGTTTATCTCAGTTCAGATAGCGGCTACCGTTACCCATTCATGGCAAGCCACAGCTCGGCGGTGGCCAGGGCATCCCCCAGGGCATCGTGCAGGCTGACATCCGGCAAGCCATAGCGTTGCCGGCATTGAAACAGACGCAGGTCGCCGGCCTGGATGGCAGCGCTGCGCTGCAGCAGTCGTTTACGTTCAACCTGCAGGGTATCCACCACCGGCATCAGCAATGGCGCACCCCACAGGGTGCGCATGGCCTGGTTGATAAAGCCCATGTCCAATTGAGCGTTGTGGAACACCAGAATGCTGTTGGGCAATGCATCCAGTAGCGCTTCCAATGCCACCTTGATATTCACACCCTGTTCCAGATCGGTGTCCGTCAGTTGGTGGAACACGGCGCTCTGACCCACTTCCCGGTTCAGTGCCAGGTGAAAGTAACAGGATTGGTTCAGGTGTATGGCGCCCTGTTCGATGACCACCCAGGCAATGCTGGCAATTTCGCCCGCAGTGGGTTGCAGGGCCGTGGTTTCCAGGTCGATGACCACGTACCGGCTGGCGTTGAAAGGGCGTTGCTGTATGGGTTCGCGCAGCAGAGCCTGCAACGCCGGGTGCCTGGCTTGGTGTCGCCACCATATGCGTTGCAAGGTCAGCTTTAAACCGGTGGCCATTACAGGCCCTGGCGGTAGTGGTTGCGCAGCGCTTCCTGGGAATCATGCACAATGGTGAAGGCATCTTTCAGATGTTTGCGCTCCAGCTCCGGCAGATCCTTGGGGTTGAGATAATTGCTGGCCTGTAACCCCGCGGCAAGCTGTCGGCTTTGGTTTTCCACGCGCAGTTGCTGAATGGTGTCGAAGGCATCCTGCAGGTTGCGCCCATCAACGATGGTGAACACTTTTTTCTGCATTAATTGTTGCAGCCGCTCGCGGCTGTTGACGGCATCGACCCCATGGGCCAGGGAATGAATACGGATCAGGTCCACCATGGGCATCACGCCGCGCTTCTTGATATCGAACTCGTCCCGATGCTCGCCGTTGCGTTCCACCACAAAGCGTCGAAAGATGCCCAGGGGTGGTGTCTGGTCCAGTACATTGGCCGCCAGAGCGGCCTGAAAGATAGTATTCTTCTGCGTGCGCATGAGCATGTGTTGCTGCAGGCGCTGACACAAGCCGGGATCACCGTACACTGCCCGCAGATCGAAAAATATTGATACCCGCATCACCGCATCGGGGGTGGGGGTTCGGGTCCAGCCGTCTACGGTGGCTTTCCAGCCCTGCAGGCGCTGGCGCCATTCAGCGGTGGTGGCCATGACCTTGCCATTACAGTAGGGGTAGCCGCATTCATTAAGGCCATCGCACACGAAATGAGCCAGCTTTTCAAACCAGGCCAGATCCAGTTCACCGGCGCGGTCATCGATCAATAAGCCATTATCCTGATCGGCACCGATCAGCTGTTCACCACGGGCCTGGGAGCCGAACCCCAGCCAACAAAATGGGGCCGGCGCCGGGCCCAGATGTTCGATGGCCAGCTCAATCAAGCGGCAGGTTACGGTGTCGCTGATGGCGGTGAGCACACGGCTGATCTGATGGGCGCGCATACCGCCTTTGATGACTTCCACTAACAGGCTTGGCAGGGTGTCGATGATGGCGCGCATAGCCCCGGTATCCTGCTGGCGGGACAAATGCTGTACCAGGTAAACCGGATCATCCCGTCGGGCCAGCATCAGATCGGAGGAGGTGATGATGCCCGCCAGGCGGTTGCCTTCCAACACAGGAAGATGATGTATTCCCTGCTGGGTCATTTGCAGAATGGCATCGAACAGGCTGGCATCCAGTTCGATGTGTTTGGGGTTGCGGGTCATGACTTGGGCAATGGGGGTGTGCAGTGGCAACCCCAGTGCCAGGGCCCGGCTGCGCAGGTCGCGATCGGTGACAATGCCTTCCAGCTGGTTGCCCTGCATAACCAGCACTGATGATACCCGTCGTTCCGACATGGCCTGGGCGGCCTGTTGCAGGGTTGCAGCAGCGCTCAGGGTGAGCGGATCACGGCTGATCAATCCGGCAATGGGCAACATCATCATATTGGTGTTGGGCTGATAGCGGGCCGCGCGACGTAAACGCCGGCTGCGCTGACTGTGGAAGTGGCGGTCGAAATGGCGATGGTCGGCGCGCAGGGCCTCGTAGTGCACCCTGGGCAGATGATAGATCAGGCTGTCCTCGATGACCTGGGCATAGACCCCTTCGTCCCCCACATCCAGGCCATGGATATTAAAGCTTTCCCCTTCACCCAGTTTGTCCATCAACTGGTGACGGCTGCTGCGGATCTCCACCGCTCCGCTGCGCACTATGCGCAGCGCATAATCGTCGCTGTCGGCACTGAAGCGATGACCGTTGCGAAAATAGGTGATCTGAATCTGGCGGGCGGCGGCCTGCAGCGCGGCTTCCGGCAGCTCGTTGAACGGCAGGCAATGGCGCAAAAAATCCGCCACCGCCTGTATTTCCGGTTGCTTCGGGTCTTGGGTCATAGTGCACATCAGCCTTGGTTTTTCTTAATGTTAGCGGATCAACCTTGATGGGGCGATTAGACTTTGGTGGATTCTTGTTGATGACTCTTGCCAATGATCCGGGCAGGTGTCACTTCCGCACCTGTCGGATTGGTGTCGGCTCTGGTAGGCTTGTGCCTCACATCCGGCAGGCAACCTGATTGAAGGGAGAAACTGTGCAACCTGTAATCTCGGTACGTCATCTTTCCAAAGTATACGAAGGTGGCTTTCAGGCGTTGAAAGACGTCAATCTGGACATTCATCGTGGTGAAATATTTGCGTTGCTGGGCCCTAATGGCGCCGGCAAAACCACACTGATCAGCATCATCTGCGGGATCGTGAATCCGGGCTCCGGCCAGGTATTGGCGGATGGCCACGACGTGGTCAAAGAGTATCGGGCAGCCCGTTCCATTATCGGCCTGGTACCGCAGGAATTATCCACCGATGCGTTTGAAAGCGTGTGGAGTGCGGTGTCGTTCAGCCGCGGTCTGTACGGAAAACCGCGCAACGATGCGCATATCGAAAAGGTGTTGAAAGCACTGTCACTGTGGGACAAGCGTAATAACCGCATCATGGAGTTGTCCGGTGGCATGAAGCGTCGCGTTTTGATTGCCAAGGCACTGTCCCACGAGCCGCGGATTCTGTTCCTGGATGAACCCACTGCCGGGGTTGATGTGGAGCTGCGGCGGGATATGTGGGACATGGTCCGTGATCTGCGGAGCCAGGGTGTCACCATCATTCTCACCACCCATTACATAGAAGAGGCCGAAGAAATGGCCGATCGCATTGGCGTGATCAATAAGGGTGAAATCGTGGTGGTGGACGAGAAAAAGTCGCTGATGCAGAAGCTGGGCAAGAAGCAATTAACGCTGTATTTACAGCAACCACTGGAAGCAATACCGGAGGCGTTGAGTCGCCATCCCCTGGCGTTGTCCGACGATGGCCAGGCGCTGACCTTCACCTTTGATGTGCAGAGTGAAGCAACCGGAATTGCCCAGGTGTTGCGGGAGTTGAATCAGCATGGCATTGATTTTCGCGATCTGCATTCCAGCGAAAGTTCGCTGGAGGAGATTTTTGTCAATCTGGTAAAAGGTGCGCGGGGGGATCGGGTATGAATTTTTATGCTGTGCGGGCAATCTACAAATTTGAAATGGCCCGCACCTGGCGCACGTTGATGCAGAGCATTGCGTCACCGGTATTGTCCACGTCACTGTATTTTATTGTGTTCGGCTCCGCCATCGGTTCACGCATGGTGGCCATTGACGGTGTGGAGTACGGTGCCTTTATCATTCCCGGTCTGGTGATGTTCACCCTGCTTACCCAAAGCATTTCCAATGCCTCGTTCGGGATTTATTTTCCCCGCTTCTCCGGCACCATCTACGAATTGTTATCGGCACCGGTTTCATTTGTGGAAATTCTGATGGGCTATGTGGGGGCGGCAGCCACCAAGTCCATCATTGTTGGGATATTGATCCTGATCACGGCCCGGTTTTTTGTGGATTACCACATCGAGCATCCGCTGTGGATGGTGAGTTTTCTCATCCTGACTTCCATCACCTTCAGTCTGTTCGGTTTTATTATCGGGGTTTGGGCCGATGGCTTTGAAAAACTGCAGCTGATTCCGTTGATGGTGATTACGCCATTGGCGTTTTTAGGGGGGAGCTTTTATTCCATCAACATGTTGCCGCCCATCTGGCATACCATAACGTTGTTTAATCCGGTGGTGTATCTGATCAGTGGATTTCGCTGGAGTTTCTATGGGGTGGCGGATGTGAATGTGGCCGTCAGCCTGGCGATGACGGCGTTGTTTCTGTTGCTGTGTCTGGCGGCGGTGTGGTGGATTTTCAAAACCGGCTATCGCTTGAAAACCTGAAGTGGATGTTTTGGCGCTAAAGGTTCAGCGCCAAAACATGGCAACGGTTTAACCTTTGCGACGTAGACCAAAACCCAGCAGTCCAAGTACAAACAGGCCAATTGTGGCGGGCTCAGGCACGCTCACTTCGTCATAGGTGTAGTTTACCACCAGATTACCCCAGAATCGGGTTTCGCCGTAGGTGCGGCAGGTATCTTCGGTGTCATAACAATAGGATGTGGTGGCAGTTGTACGGGCGCTGGCGCGGAAGTTCAGGGTCTCATCCAGAAACTGCTCCAATAGTGAAGCATCCGTAGTGCTGAACAGGATGCCGTCCAAGTAGTTGGCATAGGTTGAGGTTGTGCGTGAACAATAGCCGTCGTTGTCACTGCAGTTGACACTGGAAGAGCGGCTGGTGGAAGGATTGTAGCCCAGGTTTGGATCATACAGATCCAGATAAAAGTCCCCCCGTACGTAGCCACCTCCGGAGACATTGTCTTCACAGAACGCCCAGCAGTCTGACGGATCCCTAACGGCAATACTGCTGCGGATATAAGCGCTGGTATCATAGCTGATGGAAACGCCGGTCAGTGTCCCGAGGCTGGAATCAAATCCATTGAGCGATGTGTAGGCGTAACCGTAGTTGGAGGCGCTGGTGGGAGTGGTGCTGTTCGCGGTGGAGGTATAGATAGTGCCTGTATTGAAACTGGTTGAATCTGACATCACCAGTGCATGGCTGACACCAGTGGTTGCCAAAAGCAGGGCCACCGTTACGCAGCGGCAGTATCTCAAGAGTTGTATCATGTTAAAGTCCCCAATATGTGAAAGTGTAATGTGATTATTAATTAACCTGACTAGAGTTAGGCATCATTACACAAGCACATCCTATGCCAGTGGTATATCCGATTGTTTTTGTTAGTGGTGTTTGATTTTGGCTGGTTGAGCGTACGCGTAGCCGTATGGAATATCGACATCTCATGCAAACCATTGAAAACTCTGGGCTGGAACCGGTCGGTCACGGAAAACCGCTGGTTCTTGTTCATTTGGACTTTGCAGCCACTGCTGATAACCCATAATATTGGTTGAATTCTGTTCAAAGTAAAAGCCGCCAGGCGTGAATCGACCATAATAAAAATAATGATGAACATCCGCCGATTTCTTGTTTGGGTCAGTTTCGTGACCTGCTCCGCCGCGCACGCCCAGTTGGCGCAAAACTTAACTGTGGGCAGTGCCAAGGCTCTGTCTTTGGGCAACTCGGTTACCGCCGATACCCCGGGCATTGATTCCATTCACTATAACCCGGCGGGTCTCTATCAGGTCAAAGGCCGGCAGTACCAATTGAAGGTGATCGCGGGCCGCTTCACCGTAACCGGGGAGGTGGAACGCTCCGAGCGTTATAACCGCTTGATGGATCAGTACGGTTACGCCTACTCAGATGACCCGGTGGCGGAGGGGGCCTCGTCCACTGAGGATGTGTCTGTCATGCTGCCGTTTTTGGGGTTGACCGAAATACCGGTGCTGATGGCGCCCTTGGGCGGGGCGGCGGTGGAGGTGAAAGACCGTAACCTGGTGTGGGGCAGTTCGGTATTTGCACCGATGATTGTGGGCTACCAGCGGGGTGATGGCAGCCCCCTGCGTTATCAGGGCAACGAGCTGGGGTTAACCCATCTCACGTATTTTTCGCCCACCGTGGCGTTCCCCATCAGCGACGAGCTGACCTTCGGGGTGGGCCTGCATTTTAATTACACCGGTGTTGGTATTGATCTGGATTTTCGTTTGCCCAATGCCATATTGGTGGGAGTGGACAGCTTCAGCGGGTTGCTGTGCGAATTGCCGGAAATCGATGCCGTGGTGAATGTGTGTGAAGGTGACCTGGGCCCATTCACCGACATCGGTAATATCGAAGTGGAGGTGGAGAACTACCTGAACCCATCCTTCAATCTGGGAATGCTGTGGCAGCCCAGTGATTGGTTCAGGTTGGGCATGGTGTATCAAAGCGGGGCCAGTAAAACCCTTAAAGGGGAGTATCAGATTCGCTATGGGGATGACTGGCTGGATTTCTTCTCGGGGCTTAATGGCACGGCCGTGGGCAACGCGGTGACCGGGGTGTTGGCGTTACCCAAGGGTTTGGAAAAAGAGCAGGGGGATGCTGCGTTGGAATTCACGATCCCACAGCATTTTGCCACCGGGGTCAGTGTTAAGGTCACCCCCAGCTGGACGCTGAATGTGGATCTGAAATGGACCGATACGGCGCAGTGGGATGAGTTCAAGCTGGAGTTTGAAAACCCGCCGGAGTTTTTGCCGGTGCTGAGCTTTTTGGCGCCGGACCAGGTCAGTGCCTCGACACTGGCCTTTCCCCGTGAATATGAGAGTGTCTGGAGTTGGGCGTTGGGTGTGGAGCATCAATACACGGATCGACTGGCGCTGCGCATCGGTTATGAAGACCGGGGTAACGCCATTCCTGCCAACAAAGCGGATTATCTGGCACCCTTTGGTGAGGCGTATTTGTTGGGCGCCGGATTTGCTTATGTTCCGCAACAGGGCGCACTGCTGGAGCTGGGCATCGGCACCCTGGTGTCACGCAGCAGCGCACCGGACAATACCAGCAGCAACGTGAACGATTACAACCAGCTTATCTATAACCCATATGCCGGAGTCAATGTTAAAACCAGCGTGCGTGCCTATCTGCTGGAACTGAGCTATCACGCTCAGTTTTGAGTTGGGCCTGTTCCGGTTGCTTGAGAATAAACGCATCCGCCACATTGATTGCCCCCAGCAATGTAATGGACAGCATCAGAAATACCTTGAAGAACGGTGTCATACAACTCACCCCCAATGGATCAAAACACCTAATACCCTGTGCTCGGCACCCCCGTGCCAACGCAAAAACGAAATGAATTCGCTTAGCGACACCAATCGGTCTCGCTTGAACACAGTACAAGCACATTGCGGGCCGGTTTTTAAAATGGTTTGTTTTACAGGAAGATGATGCAGGTGTGGGGCCGTTGCCGGGTGGCTACTGCAAAGAATGTCGACAGGTTGCGGGTGTGGCTATCAGTGCCGAAAATCTTCACCAAAAGTGGTTTCATAATCAATAAAACCCAAGCTGGTCTCACCGAAGTAAAATGAATCGGCGGCAGCCACCACGATCTGCAGTTGGCTGTCTGTGCTGTGCTCACCGCTTAAATCAACGGTCCAGTGCAGGGCGCTGTCATCGGTGGCAACCAGATCTTGAGGCGCCTGGTTTTCAGTGTCGGTGGTGGCCAGAGCGGCTTTGGCGCCTTGCAGGGGGTGTTTGGAGGTCAGGCTCAGGGTCATCATGTTGACTCCCGCCTGTTCCACCTTCATGTCAATTTCGAACTCCGCATTCTTCAACGTGCAATGGCCACTGGGGTAACGGCAGTTTGGCAGTGTGGCCAGGGCATAGGATTTGCCTGCCTGGGCTTTGTGCGGTTTCTCTCCTACGGCGGCATCAGTGGCAAAGTAGGCAATCACCGCCAGAATCGGGGCAACAATAAGCGCGATAACAACATGTTTGTTGGTCAACATCACAGTCTCTTTGTGGTAATAAAAAGCCCCCATTACTTGTGGTGTTGGAGGCTTGGGTGGTGGCCCGGATTGTGTCCGGGCCAGGTTTCGTTGTGAACGTCTGGATCAGTGAGCTTGCGCCTCGCCGGCTCCGGCCGGCATGCGAATGCTCTCCACCATCTCCTGCACATGCTCCGGTGGCTCCTGTGTAACCCGTGATACCAGGAAGGCCACCACAAAGTTCACCACAGCACCGATGGCGCCAAACGCGTTGGGCTCGATGCCCAGGAACCAGTTCTGTGGCAGATCACCCATAAACGAAGTGCTGGCCACAAACATGATGCCTTTGTGTTGGAACACATAGAGCAGTGTCACGGTAATCCCGGCAATCATACCTGCAATCGCCCCTTCCTTGTTAATCCGTTTGTTGAAGATACCCATCATCAACGCCGGGAAAATGGAAGAGGCGGCCAGGCCGAAGGCAAGTGCCACCGTTCCTGCGGCGAAGTCCGGCGGGTTGAAGCCCAGGTAGCCGGCCACACCAATGGCACCGGCCATGGCGATACGGCTGGCCATCAGCTCGGATTTTTCTGAAATGTCCGGCATGAACACCCCTTTGCACAGATCATGCGAGATGGCCGATGCGATGGCCAGCAGCAGCCCCGCCGCAGTGGACAATGCTGCTGCCAAACCGCCGGCCGCCACCAGTGCAATCACCCAATTAGGCAGGCGCGCGATCTCGGGGTTGGCCAGTACCATGATGTCACGGTCCACCGTTACCATTTCATTGGTATCCTTGTTGGCGCTGTATTGAACTTTGCCGTCACCGTTCTTGTCCTGGAATTCCAACAGGCCGGTTTTCTCCCAGTTTCTGAACCACTGTGGACGTTCATCGTAGGTGAGGTATTCACCCTTGGTAGGCTCAATGGTGTTCATGAAATTCATGCGCGCCATGGCGGCTACCGCCGGCGCGGTGGTGTACAGAATGGTGATGAACACCAGAGCCCAACCGGCGGAACTGCGTGCGTCGGCCACCTTGGGTACAGTGAAGAAGCGAATGATGACGTGGGGCAGGCCGGCGGTACCGATCATCAGCGACATGGTGTACACGAACATATTGAGCTGACTTAGCCTCGACTGTGTCGTGTATTCATGGAACCCCAGTTCCGTCACCACTTGATCCAACCGGTCCAGCAGGAAGGTGTCACTGCCCACCATGGTGGAGCCGAGGCCCAGTTGCGGAATAGGATTACCGGTCAGGTTGAGGGAGATGAAAATGGCGGGAATGGGATAGGCAAAAATCAGCACACAATACTGCGCTATTTGCGTGTAGGTGATGCCCTTCATACCGCCCATAACCGCGTAGACGAAGACAATACCCATGCCCACTAACAGGCCGGTGCCGTAGTCCACTTCCAGAAAACGGGAGAAAGCCACCCCGATACCTTTCATTTGGCCGATTACATAGGTAACCGAGGCGATGATCAAACACACCACGGCAACGATACGGGCCGCTTTCGAGTAATAGCGATCACCAATGAACTCGGGTACGGTGAACTTGCCGAATTTGCGCAGGTAGGGCGCCAGCAGCATGGCCAGCAACACAAATCCACCGGTCCAGCCCATAAGGAACACCGAGCCACCGTAGCCCAGAAATGCGATCATACCAGCCATGGAGATGAAGGACGCCGCCGACATCCAGTCCGCTGCCGTGGCCATGCCGTTGGCAACGGGGTTGACGCCGCCGCCGGCCACATAGAAATCCTTGGTGGTGCCGGCCCGGGCCCAGATGGCGATGCCGATGTACAGCGCAAACGTCAGGCCCACCACAATGTATGTTAGGGTTTGTAAATCCATTGTGCCTTACCTCACTTCTCTTCTACGCCGTATTTGCGATCCAGCTCACCCATCTTTTTCGCATACACGAAAATCAACACCACAAAGGTGTAGATGGAACCCTGTTGCGCAAACCAGAAACCCAGTTTATAGCCACCAATTCTGATCTGGTTCAGTACATCCACCAGAATCACACCGAAGCCAAAGGACACCACAAACCACACCGCCAACAGGGTCAACATCAATTTGACGTTGGCCGACCAATAGGCGGTAGCGTCTTCTTTACTCTTGAACGCCATACACGAACCCTCCGAAAATCCTGTTTTATTGTCGTTGTACACTGTTCGTTTTAAACCAGTGGTTGTGGATTGGGTATTAGACGTTGGTCGAGACAAGGGCCTGGAATACGGCTTCTATCCACCTATTACGGACCTGCCCTAACAAAATTTTTCAAATAGAAACAGGGCCTTTTGCCAGTTTACCCGCATGAATAAAGGCGCCCCGTGGGGCGCCTTATGGTTTCAGTGAACGGACCTGGTCAGGGTTGGGTAACCCGCACCGTGCGCAGTTGAGTGAGGTTATCCCCCAGGCCGTCGGCGGTCACCACGATGGGCAGTTCGATGAGACTCCCCGGTGCCATGGTTCCGGACACAGAGGCGCTGACCTGGATGGTGATGGTCTCACCGGCGGGGATGGTATCCAGACTCCAGAACACTTCGTCCCCCGTATCGCAAAAGCCGTTGGCCAGGCAGCCGGTATGTCCGGTGCTGTCAGGGTCAGCGTCGCCCAGGCGGTTGAAGCTAACTCCATCGGGCAGTTCCAGCATCAGTACCGGGTTTTCCACCAGGCTGGCCACGGAGGTGTTGCGCAGGGTGAAGTTGTACACCAGATTATCACCAGGATTCACAGTGGCACTGGAGATCGCATAATCCACATCCAGCTTCAGCGGTTCGGATACGGTAACCGCGCTGCTGACGGATTGATCCAGTTCCAGCCCGCCGTCGTGGCGTAGTTCCACCCGACTGGTGAGGGTGCTGCCTTGCGCTGAATCGTTGGCGGCCATTACCGTGACGGTGCGTTGCAACGAGCCGGCAGCGCCGAGGCTGGCCTGAGTCCACTGGATGCGATTAGCGTTCTGCACACCGCCATCGCTGATGCTGATGACGCTGAGGCCTGCCGGTAACACCAGATCCAGACTCAGGTTGCTGAGTGCCTCATTGGTAGGGTTGCCCAGGTTTACCTGATACTGAAAGCTGCCGCCCGGTGCCACCGGATCGGCGTTGCTGTTCAGGGTCAGTTGCGCTGGAGCCGCGGCCACGACGAACAGGTTGCGTTCCAGTTGAATGGTGTCGCCCTGATTGTCGGCTGTGATGTAGATCGGCGTTTCCACCAACGAGCCGGGTTGCAGATCGCTGCTCACTTGGCCACGGATCTGGATGGTGACGCTGTCACCGGCGGCCAGGTTACCCGGAGCCCAGTACACCTCATCCCCGGCATCACAGAAGCCGTTGGCCAGACAGCCACGGTGGCCGCTGCTGTTGGGTTGGGCATCATTGAGGCGGTTAAAGCTGATGCCATCCGGCACCCGCAACATCAGGGCCGCATTGGACACAGTGCTGCCCAATGAAGTGTTGCTGAGGGTCACCCGGTAGACGAACTCGTCACCAGGGGCGACCACGGTACGGTCCAGATGGTAGTCCACCTCCAGCTTCAACGGCTCGGACACGGTGACGCTGTGTTCCAGCCCCTGATCCTGTTCCAGGCCGCCATCCAATGTGAGGGCGGCTTGTGCGGTGAGGATATCCCCTTCAGCAGCAGCGGCATCCACTTCTACTTGCACCGTGCGTTGCAGGCTTTGCGTAGGCAGCAGGGCGGACTGGGTCCAGGTAACGGTAGCCCCGGACACGCTGCCGCCGTTGCTGTTCACCACGCTGACACCGGCCGGCAGGGTCAGCACCGCTGCCAGGTTTTCCAGGGCATCGTCGCTGGGGTTGCCGATGTTGAGCTGGTAGGTGAAGCGACTGCCGGCGGCCACCGGATCGGCGGAGGACTGCAGTTGAAAGTGTGCAGGCTGTGCAGCCACCACCGCGGCGGTTTCCTGCAGGATCAGGGTATCCCCCAGACCATTGGCGTCGATGAACACCGGTGTGGCGATGATGGTGCCGGGTACCGCAGCGTCATCCACGGTGGCGTCGATCTCAATGCTCAGGCTCTCGCCTGCTCCCAGGTTATCCGGGGTCCAGTACACTTCATCCCCGGCATCGCAAAAGCCGTTGGCCAGGCAGCCCCGTTGGCCGCTGCTGTCCAGGGAGGCATTGCTGAAGCGATTGAAGCTCACGCCCTGTGGGACCCGCAATAGAATAGTGGGGTTTTCCACGGTGCTGCCCAGGGAGGTGTTGCTCAGGGTGATGTGATACTTCAGCTCCCCCCCGGCGCGCACCACGTTCTGGGCCAAATGGAAGTCCGTCTCCAGTTTCAGGGGGGCAGCCACAGTGACGGAGCCGGACAGGCTCTGATCCAGTTCCTGTCCACCGTCAAAGGTCAGTGCGGCGTAGGTGTTCAGGGTGGCGCCTTCCACTGCGTTCTCCGCCATGGTGACGCGGATACGACGCTGCAGGCTTTGGGTGGGCAGCAGGGCGGGTACGTTCCAGGTGATGGTATCACCGCTGATCGCACCATCGTTACTCACGGAGTCGATGATCAGACTCATGGGCACGGTCATGGACAGGGTGCCGTTCAGCAGAGCATCGTCGCTGGCGTTGCCGTAGTGCAGAATGTAGTCGAAGGTTTCACCGGGGGCCACCGGATCCTTGCTTGAATGCAGGCTGATGTACACCTCTTCCTCCGCGACCACACGGGCGGTGTTCTGTTGCTGGATCAGATCCCCAAGGCCGTCGGCGCTGACAAAGATCGGTGTTTGCAGCAGGCTGCCAGGTGGCACCAGTTCATCCACGGTGGCGTTGATCTGGAACGACAGGCTGTCACCGGCGGCCAGATTGCCCGGGGACCAGAACACTTCATCACCCGCGTCACAGAAACCGTTGGCCAGGCAGCCCCGTTGCCCGTTGCTGTCGAAGGAGGCATCGTCAAAGCGATTGAAGGAAACGCCGTTGGGCACCCGCAGCATCAGCACCGGATTTTCCACCGTGCTCACCGTCGATACATTGCTGAGGTTGATGACATACACCAGATTGTCACCGGCGGCCACTACGGTTTGCCGGGTCTGCAAACCCACTTCCAGCGGCAGTGGCTCGGACACCGTTATGGTATCGTGCAGCGTCTGCAGCGGGCCGGCATCGTGGCTCAGGGTGGCGCGGGTAATCAGGCTAGCCGCTTCTTCCGTCAGCGCTGACAGGCGAACACTCAGAGTGCGTTCCAGGCTTTGTGTAGGCAGTAGATCCGCCATTGACCAGGTGACTGTGTTGCCACTGATGACGCCACCTTGTCCTGCAAACTCGGCGCCGAGTCCGTCGGGCAGGGTCAGGTTCAGTTCCATATTGTCCACCACGTCATCACTGGTATTGCCGATGTAAACGCGGTACTCAAACCGTTCGCCGGGAGCAATGGGTTCGTCGCTACCGTTTAGGGTGAAATGCACCGGTTGTTCCGCCACCACATCGACACTGCGCACCAACTGTAGCGGAGTGGAGAAACTGTCGGAACTGATGCTGAGGGGGGTGGTTAACGTGGTGCCCGGCAGCACGGTAGCGCCGATATCGGCATCTACTTCAAAGCTGATGCTGGCGCCGGCTTCCAGGTCGCCCAGGGACCAGGTCACGGTGTCGCCATCATCACAGAAGCCGTTGGCCAGGCAGCCGCTTTGCCCGCTACTGTCCAGGGAGGCGTTGCCGAAGCGATTAAAGGATACCCCGGCGGGCAGCGTCATGGAGACCACCAGATTGCTCAGGGTGTCGACTTCCGATAGGTTGCCTGCGGTGATGCTGTAAATCAGCTGGCCGCCGGCTACCACTGGGCTGGACTTGATTTCAAAGTGGAACTGGTCCGCCATCGATACCGGGCGACTGTCCGGGTTGGTGGGGTCGGTACCGGCATCGATTTCCACCTGGTTACTGTAACCGTCGTTATCGAAGTCCTCATCACCGTCCGCGATGCCGTCATCATCGGAGTCGGCCAGATCAATGCGGTAACCGAAGGTTTGCTCCCACTGGTTATTGAGGGAATCACCGTCTTCGTTCTCCAGGCCATCGTTAATGCTGTCGCCGTCGCTGTCGATGGCGTTCGGGAGCAGGCCCTGGTCCAGCTCAAATGAACTGAGCAGGCCGTCGCCGTCCAGGTCACCGTCGCTGACACTCAGTTGCACGGTGTCCACGTCGTCCATCATGCCGTCACTGACCGTCAACTGCAGCAGATAGTCACCGGCTTGGTTGAGTGTGAAGTCGGGACTGGCCACGGTGCTGTTGCTGAATTGATACTGTGACTCGGCCGGTGCGCTGGTCACTGACCACTGATAGGTGAGGGTATCGCCATCCGGATCATTGGAGCCGGAGCCGTTCAGTGCGACCGTGGCCCCCAGAATCAGCTCGCTCTGATCGGTACCGGCATCCGCCTGTGGCGGTGTGTTCTCTGCCACGGTTACGATTACGGTGGGCGTGTTGATGCTGAAGAGTTCGCCATCGCTCACTGACAGCTGCACTTCGTACACGCCGGCGGTATCGGCAATAAAGCTGGGGGAAACCGTGTCGGCTCCGTTCAGTTCTGCCATGCTGGCGTCCGGTTTGCTTTTGAAGCTCCAGCTGTAGAGCAGGGCATCGTTGTCCGGGTCGCTGGAAGCGGAGCCGTCCAACACCACTTGCACACCTGGATTGTCGAAGGACTGGGGAGAACCGGCGTTGGCCACCGGGGCGTAGTTGAGGATGGAATCAACATCGATCTGTACGCTATCGATGCTGTCGGTTTCGCCATCGGACACCCGCAACTGCACCACATAAGTACCGCTGATATCCGGTGTGAACCCGGTGTTGAGGGCGTTGGGATCGCTGATATCGGCGCTGCTCCCCGCCGGTGCCGTGAGAATCGACCAGCTGAACTGCAGGCGGTCGCCGTCCACATCGGTGGAAGCATCAGCACTCAGGCTGATGGTATCGCCCAGATTTGCCACCTGATCGCTGCCGGCATTGGCCACCGGTGCGGTATTGCCCACGTTGACCCAGACGGTATCGCGGTCACTGAGTTCACCATCGGATACTGTCAGCTCCAGTTCATAATTGCCTTTCTGTTCGATGGTAAAGCTGGGCATGCTGCTGGTGGCGTTGTCCAGTGCCGGAAGGGGCCCCGTGGGCACATTGTCGGTGAAGGCCCACTGATAGCTGAGGCTGTCGCCATCGAAATCGCTGGACTGGGTGCCGTTCAGGGTAACGGAATCCCCAACCTGCTTGCCGCCGATATCATTGCCGGCGTCCGCCACCGGGGCGACGTTGTTGGTGGTGATCTGTACCTGATCCCGAGCGCTATCGGCATAACCGTCGTTCACCGTGAGGCCGACGGTATAGGTGCCCGGCAGATCCAGCCCGGTTAGCGTCGGTTGTACCTCGGTGGCGCCGTTCAGAATGACCGTGCTGCCTTCCGGTGTGTCCAGAATCTGCCAAACATAGCTCAGGCGATGGCCGTCGGCATCGGAACTGCCGCTGCCGTTCAGCGTCACGTTCAAGGGCGTGCCCGGCTGCAGGTCCACCGCGCGATCCGCACCGGCCTCAGCCAGCGGAACCGTGTTGGTCAGGACGATGGAAACACTGGCGGGAGCGCTGTTAACCGTGCCATCGTTGACCACCAGTTGAATGGTGTATGCACCGGGAACGTCCGCCACCAGGGTGGCCAGCGGGGCAACGGCGTCAGTGATGCTGGCATTGTGACCTGCGGGACCGGTCAGGATGGACCACTGATACTGCAGTGCATCACCGTCCGGGTCAGTGGATGCATTGGCATCCAGCGCCAGTTGTGCGCTCAGTGGTTGTGGCGAAACCAGGTTGGCGATCATGGCAGTGGGTGGAGCGTTTTCGTTGTCCCGCGGCGTGTCGTCATCATCGCCTCCGCCGCTGCTGCCCCCGCCACAGGCGGAGAGCAGGCCGAGCATACCGCCTACCAGGGCGGTTTTTGAGATCAATAGTAGTGAGTGTGTCTTCATGGTGATATCCCCTGTGAAGTATCCTGCTGAGATAAAGTGTTTTACTGAGGTAGCTGTGAAAGTACGAACAGAACCAGCGCCAGAAAGCCCAACCCCAAAATCACTTTGTAGAGCTTTCCTGCCAGCACCCCGCAGATGACGCCCAATACCAGCGCGGCAACACCGTTTTCCTCATTGGGTTGGTATACGGCCAGTGCTGAGGCGGCGAACGCAATTAACGCGAACAGTGGACTGAAATCCTCATCAGAACCGGATTGCGCCTTGGTTTGGTGCTTGGTTTGGGGCTTGGATTTTGGTTGGGTGCTGGCTTTGGTTTTGCGCGGTTTGGGAGCGGGTGTGGCGATCGGTTTGGGCTGTGAAACCGGTCGATCATTCAGCCCCATTTGATTGTGCATTGAGCCGGTTGGTGTGCCCTGCAGTCCCAGTTGGTACTCCACCCAGTCTTGGTCATGTTGGCTGGCCATGTTTAACTCCTGCGTGATAGATGATTGCAGGAGTTAAGGTGGGAGGATCAGGGTCAATTTATTCCACTTGCAACTGGGCGGACTCCATTTTTTTGTCGTTTTGCATGAGATTGATGGTAAAAAGACTGTTTTTTGGCAGTTGCAGAAGATACAGGTTAAGCAAGTAGCGGGGAGCAACCCGGCTACGGTCCAGACTCAGGTCAAGAGGCCGCTGGTCGGCCAGGATCTCCAGTGAGGTGCCGGGGGGCGCTGCCTTATCCAGGTCGAATTCAATACGGCACAGGGCGCCTTCCAAGGACAGCTTATTGAGGCGTTCCCAGCGCACGGCACGTGGTTCGCTGCGGGTGCGTTCACTGAAACACCGGCCGTCTTTGGCGTACTCCCAGCGCATGCTGACCTCGACGGCGGATGAGGCGCCGCTGTTTGCCACAAACCCTTTTACGCCTGCCAGGGCGCCCACCAGCAGCAAGGTGCCGGCGGAGACGGCAGCGATGGCACTGCGGTACTTGCCCATAAAACCCTGGGCAGGGGGGCGGGGCGCCGGTAGCGTCAGGTACGGATCGGCGGTGGGGGGCAGGGCAGAGGGATCATCGAAGCGTACCTGGCTGATAAATTGAACGCTCAGTGAGGGGTATTCAGCTTGCAGCGCGTCTAAGGTCACCTGCAGTGAAGGTTCCCGGTTGCCTTCCGGCAGCATTAAGCATACGGGCAGGCACTGTCGGTGAGCATCGGCGAACAACGCACGCGACTGTGCCAGTTTGCGTTCGATATCGGAAACCGCATGGACTCTGCCGCTCACATCCACCTCACCGCTGGCCCAGATTATCCGGTCGACGTCGGCCAGTTCTGTTGCCGCGCTGGGGTCGCAGTGGGCCAGCTTTCCGGCGTGGGACAACTGGTGCCCGATGAACGCACCCAACTGCCAGCTGTTACCCTGGGCGATGTCGTCACTGAGGTCCAACCGATAGTTTTCCTGTTGCGTGTGGCGGGCGATGATGCCGGTATCCAGGCTGACAAAATCGTTATAGGCATCGCTGATGCTGGCCTTACTGGCACGGAGATTGAGGCAGGCGGTGCTCAGGGATACCCGGGGTTCCACTACCAGGCGCAGTATGCGCACCGGAGTTTGGGTGGTGGCAATGAAGACGGCGGTTCCGGTCATCACCACATCCTGATTATGCGGTCGGGATCAGCCATGATGGATATCAGCGGATGATCTTTTTCCAATAGCATCTGGATCACCCCGCGATGAGCGGTATCCAGAACCAGGTCGATTGCGCCCTCGGTGTTGCTGGATGCGCAGAGCCGGGTGGGTGCCTCCGAGTTGGCGCCCACTTCGATGATCAGATAATAGTCGTGGGGCGGATGAGAGGATACCTGTAAACGATAGCGCCAACGCTGTGGTGAATCATTGGCGGTGAGTCCGGCAGCGGGCGCGTCCGGAACGCTGGCCGCCGCCGAGGCCACCACCAGGGTATTGGCGCACAGTGCATCCAGCACCTGTTGATAGCGGGTTTGGGTGGTGGGGTCGCGTCGTAAGGCCCGGGCTATGGCCGGCTGTTCGCCGGGGTTGGGATCGCTGGCGTATGCGAACAACTGCCGCAGGCTGATCTCGGGAACCTGCTCCGCCCATTCCTGCACCAGGGATCCAGTAATGAATGCCTGCTGAATGTGGTTGCGGGTAGCCGAATCGAGGTCTTTCCATTGCCTGTTCATGATGGCTGCGCCTCGCTCTGTGGTTGGTAGATGGTTTTGAAGATTTCGTGCATGGTGGTTAGATCGAAGGTCTGTTGTTGTTCCACGTCGCCAACCTGTTCCAGCAACTGGCGGTGGCACTGTTCAAAATAGGTTAATGCGCCGATAAAACGATCGCTGGCCTGTGACAACAGATCGGTGATAAGTGGATCGTCCCTGTCTTTTCGGCTGAAACCCGACTGGGTACAGGCCTGCCAGGCCTGTTTGCAATGGGTGATGGCGTCGTTCAGCTCCGGCGGAACGCCATTCTGGTGGGCGATGGCCCGATAAGCGGACCGATAAATGGATTCCATCACGGCGCTCAGGTCGCCCTGATCTTCTTCCAGCTCCGGCACTGTGATGCCCATCCGGGTAAGGTCCCGTAACCAGCCGGCGCGACCGCCCAGTTGCGGTGACACCAGATACAGCAGCCGCAGGCCGTCACTGTTCTCATTCACAATCAGATGATAGATGGACGCCTGCACCGAACGCCTGAACAAACCGGATGTCTTGTTGCAGCGCTGTAGAATCGCCTGATAATCCATGGGCAACTCTGCCCCCTGCAACTGCTGCAGAATACCCGCAATCAACGCTTCGGCCTGTGGTCCGCGACGGGCGTTGATCATGCGGTTTTCCAGTGGCGCGAAACAATGGGCACGGAGCGCGGACAGCATTAAATGGTGTGCCGGATAGGGCAAGTCGATGAAAAAGCCGACCGAGTTCAGCCCTGTCCCCAGCAGAAAACGGATGGGTTCATATTCCGTGTGCAGCGCAGTCCAGTCGTCGGCGCCGGACACACCGCTGAGCACCGTCTCGTCGGTGCTGTTGTCATCCAATAATCCGGGCTCGGATGCTGCCGTTTGATTCAGATGGGAAGCAAAGCTATCCACAAACAACACCAGTAACTGATGTACTTTTTGGTAGCGCTGAACATTCAGCTGTGGATCGGCCCAGTGGGTTTGCCAATAGCCTAATAGCTGATCCGGCCCAATATCCCGTGGCGAGTAACGGCCGCCATCGAACTGATCGTCGCAAAAGGCGACAATTGATTTGAACTGCTTTTCTTTGTGGCTGGAACCGCCACGGCGGCGGCGGTAGGCATCAAACTGATCACTCCATTCCCTGGCGATCTGATCGACCTGGTTGCGATCGTTGCAATTGCAACCGATGCGATCACACAGCGCCTGCAGGGCGGGCAGCTCCAATAACTCCGCGAAAGCGTTGGCGGTGTAGATAAGCTCCGGTGTGGATCCGCAGTAAATGCAGAAAGAGCTGCCATCGGAATAGTGAGCGTGGATCTGGTCTGCCCCGGAAAAGCAGTGGCTGATGGTGCTACTGCTGACGGGGGTGACAAACAACAACTCGATATAATTGAGCCCCTGTTGATGAATTGCCGCCACGAAATGGCTCAAGCGCCGTAACAGCTGAAAGCGCTCCCGGGTTAACAGGGTCTTGATGCAGCCGGCCAGTATGCGGCGGCGATGTGATTCGGAATCGGTGGCGAAGATGCCGTAATCATCCTCGATAATGGGCAGCGTCTCGTTGAACAGTTCATTAAACAGATTAAAGCTCACTGTCATCGTTCAGTCCCAGCCATAGGTGGATGAATGTTCCCAGCGTTGGAGTGATTCCCGAAAGCGGGATCGTATTGTCTGCATTCTCATTTCAAGCGGGGAGCGTCCTGCGTACAGATCGTGTCCGGGCACCGGCACCCTGAGCCGACGGGCCATGGCAGCAGCCTGGGGGCTGAAGACCGGTTGTTGCGTTTGGTGCTGAACCAGGCTGGTGTCAGTGTCGGAAAAATGGTGTTGCCAGCGCTGCACACTGGCCACGTAGGATCGGGTGTATGAGTGTGGCTGGTAGTTGTTGTCTGCCTTCAGGCTGCCACCGTTGTAATGGGAGAGCGCGGCTTCCCAGTTGTTGTCGTACTGCCGATAGAGATCCGTGAGGTACTGCAGCCCGGTGCGAATATTAACCACCGGGTCCCACAGGTGATCGGGGTCCAGTTGGAACACGTCGCGGGCAGTGGCAGGCATGATCTGCATCACCCCACGGGCGCCTTTGGGGCTGACTGCGGCGGCGTCAAAATCGGACTCTACTTTGGCGATGGCCAAAGCCAGTTCCGGCGGAAGCTCAGGGTGTGAGCGGGCCTCCTGTCGGATCAGTAATTTAATTCGTTGCTTGCTGAATCGATCCGGCATGGGGGTGGCATGGGCTCCCTGTGACCACCGCGCCAGAGATTCTGACGAAAGTTCGTTGCCAGCGTACGCTGGTTGATGGGTGAGCATCACGCTTACCACGCAGCATAAACACGTAAAACAGTAAAAGCATTGATACTTACTCATGGCGCTTTCCTCCTCAGGGTGCCCCCACTGCTTCAGCTGGTGGCGATGGATCAGTTTGCTGAATGCAGTGGCATGCCGAATACGTAGCCTTCCGGCCCTTTGTCGACTTCGATGAAATGCCAGATTTCATCGTAGGGCCTGATGCTGGCATCAAGCCGGTCACCTTTGCGATAAAGGGCCACAGTCTTGGCGCTGATGCTGGGAGCGCTGCGCAGTTGGAAGCGCCGGGTGGCAACCACGGTGCCCTCGGCGGTCACCGGCCCCTGCCGGTAGCCGGTGGCAGACGCCGGTGCCGCGATGGGTTGTTGTGTCGAGCAACCACTGACAACCGCTACCAGGCCGGCGAGTTGCAGTATATTACGTAGTTTCATGTTGAATCTCCCGCACCGGTCATGGATCAGTTAAAGCGACCTTCGCGATCGGATCGGGCCCGCTGATCGGCAATGACCTGTTCCACCGAGAAGGTTCGGCCGTTGCGCACAGTGACGCGGTATTCGTGCTCTTCATAACCCATGTCCAGCAACAGAATGTTCAACCACTTATAGAGATCCTTGCTGGTGGCGCGGGTGGCGTAGTTGTACTTATACACGGTGGCGTCTCCGGATACTCCGCGCACATCAACAAACTCGGGGAACTCCTTTTCCATCACTTCGGTAATGGCCAGAATCTCTTTCATGGAGAAGTTGCGGAACGTGAAGTTCATGTTGTTGATCAGTCCGGGATCATTGCGGTTATCGGCGTTGTTGCTGCTGACATCGTCGCGGGCCAGATACTTCAGCTTGTTGGATAACACATCCCCCAGGCTGGCGGCGATGTCCCGGGCATGATCACCCACGATTTCCTCGATACAGATACCGGCGCATTCCCGGGGCGCGGGAAACTCCATTTTCAGGGGCTCCCAGCCGGCCAGGTATTGGTTGGAGGCCACATCATAAATATCCCCATTGATTCGCACCTGGGCCTTGGTGCCGAAGCCGTAGTCTTTGGCCATGGCGCGGATTTTGAACACCACCAGGGCGCGGCCGCATAAGGTCGCGTCTTCCGACGTGCAGGCCAGGTCCACCACTTTAATCAGTTCTTCCTTGGGGCGGCGATCGCGGAAATTCCAGTCCATTTTGGCGGCGATGGCGCTTTCATCAATCACATACCAGTCATCGGTGGCCAGTTGGCGCTGCAGTTCGGTCATCACACGGCGGTGGATATCACTGGAGCGCTTGACGCTGTTGGGGTCTGAATCTTCCGCCATGACGATCACGGGCAGGCCCTGTCCGCCTTTGGCAAAGGCAAAAAGCGGCACAAGACTGATTAAGGTGGCAAGCAGTAATCTTTTCATGATGATGGTTCCTGATGATTGAATGGGTTATCCCTGTAAATGGCAGGATTTGAGTCTTTTTTTACGGACAGTCCGCGGATTGTTCCTGTCCGGTGACTTTTTCCGTGACGGTACCGATGAGTCCGGTCAGCATATTCTTCTTTGGTTCGCAGTCGGACTTGTCTGCGAGCACCGTCTGCTTGGTGTTATCTTCCTGTTTTGCAAGGGAGAATGTGCTGGTGGTGCGCTGGTCGATGGCGCGTGCCACCTCCACCGCCTTTTTGGATTCGGCGTGTTGGGCCTTTTTGATCATGTTCTTTTGTTTTTTCAGCGCCGATTTATCCAGGGACTTGTTGATGTCCATGGCCAGCTGGATGGCGGAGGTGATGTTTTCCACCATGCCGGTGGCCCGCTCCGGTAGATTTTCGGCAAATTCGGAGGTAATGCCCACAGCACTGTTGGCGGATACCAGATCCAGCCGTTGTTGTTTATCGGCATCCATCCAGTATTTACGGAAGGTGGTCACACCCAGTGCGGATTGCGCCTGGTAGTAGTTGGCTGCGTTCAGGGAAATCTGGGATTCCACAACATGCTGGCGAAACTCGTCGGACCCCAGGTACTTGTCTTTGCGCTTTTCCAACTCGGCCTCGATTTCCTTGGCGCGGCTACCGATCATCTCGGTGGCTTTGATCACGTCGGCATCGATTTGCGCGGCGGGGTTTTCCCCCTCCAGGGCCTTTTCCAGCTCCAGTATGATTTTGCTGAGGGTCTGCTTCATACCCAGGGCTTTCTCAATGGAGTCGATGCCCTGTGCCGCGTTGAGTGTGGCGCGGTCAATGTAGTCCGCCGACGCCAGCAGCAGACCTGCGGGACTGTTGATTTCGCAGAGTGGGGTTTTGTCTTTCTTGAATACGTTCCAGGCTTTCTTGGCGATATCGAGCAGATCATTCACCATGCGGTCCTGGTAGTCGATCTTGATTTTGTTTTCTTTCATATACAGGCAGGCCCCATCCAGACCTGTATTGAATATGTTTACTTTCGCCCAGGCGGGTGTGCCTGCAGCCAAAGCCAGAGCGATCAGAATAGTTTTGGTGATCATGTGACGAGATTTCATTGTTTTCCCCCTTGTTAACAACTACTCGATTAATTGGCAGGTTTAGAGCCAGAATTTCTCCGGGCTCCTATTTGCCGGGGCTTCCATTGGCCAGGGTGTCCACGGCCTGCGCCACCACCCTATCCACCAGCTTTACGATCATACCTTCGCGTGTGCCCCGGCTCCCCATGCGTTGCTCCCGGTGCAGGGTATCGTTGGTTACCAGCTTGTGACTGGCGGCGTCGTACACCCGCAGGTACATGTCAACGCGGATATTGCGGCCCAGGTTGGCGATCTGGGTATCACTGATGATGATGCGGTCGTTGGCGGTGAACTCCGGCAGATACTGGTTTTCCACCCCCAGTTTGATGTTGTTTAGTATCTGTAATACCGCTTCGGCATAGTTGCCGAAGCTCTCACAATTGCGAAAACTGAAATCACCGCCCACCACTGGGCACTCGTGGGAATACCGCAGTTGCTGGAAACCGGATTTTAGCGGCGTCAGATCCACATGTTCGTAACCATGACGGCTGAGGTGTGTCAGCAGCAGGGTTTCAAAATTGAAACTGCTTTCCAGTACTTCCCGGCTGGCGGGCCGGCCGTCGATGGTGACCCGCATCAATGTGGCGACCGACTGGGCCTGGGCCGGGAAGCTCAGCAGGCCGCACAATGCCATAAGGCACAGAGCAAAACGAAAATTCATGTCAGTTCCCCTTAACCGGCAAATGCGACAGTGCGTTAATCAATGCGATCTGGTGAAACAGGCGTTGCTGATCCGGGTTGGCTTTGGCCCGGCCCTCAACCCGACTGGCTTGATACAGCCCGTAGAAAGCCTTGTCGTCCAGGAATTCCAGCTCGCGCTGCGGTGTGCAGCTATCGGGTGGGGTAAACGCCTTGATCAGGCTCAGGTTGGTAACGTATTCGTCGACTTTGAGCAGAGCCTCCTGGCCGTTGGCGCTGGTGGCGGAGTCAATGTCGTCGATGGTGGCAATGTATTTGTTGGCCGCCTGTTTCGGGTTGATGGAGAAATCAATCAGGCGGTCGGTGAGGGATTTGCGGTTTTGTGGCAGGGCGAAGCGGGCCGCCACTTCCCAGGCGTTGTCCGAACGCCAGGTGGACCAGCCCAGCGGTGGCAGGGTAATCAGGCCTTTGGCCGATAAGGCATCAGTGGTGCCATGGGCCAGCAGCCCCGCCATTTGGGCGCAAGCTGTGGAGCCGGGTTTGCAGCCGGATGGAATGTTGCACATGTTCGGGCTGGCCCCAGGCTGTTGCCATTGAAACAGTTGGCCGGCGTTGCTGCCATTCACCCAGACCCCGGTAACAATGTGGCGGTCTTCATCCCGGATTTTGTTCAGGTTACGTGTTTGAATCAGGCTCACCAGTCGCTCCAGCGCTTTGTCCGACGCCTGGGTATAGGCTTTCAGAAACTGTTGTTGCTGTTCTTTCGGGTTGTTGATTTGGCTGGCGGCGGATTTGTTGTGCACCTGGCTCAAAGCTGATGCAGACAGTACGATCTCATCATTCTCCAGATCCAGCAGCAGAGCAGTGACACTGGTAAAGAAATAGTCGTGATAGGAGTGCCTGACCTTGCCATTCATTAGCTGGTAGGGGTAGACGAACCCCATGTGCTGCTCAAACGAGCCCACCAGGAAAATACCCAGCACGCGATCAAAGTATCGCTGCAGTTTCGTTACGGAGTCGAAAGGGGCACGCTCCTTACCCAGTTCCCTGGCGATGGCGGCCTCGGCGTCATCCACCAACAGCGCAACGGGATAGGGTGACAGCTGAGGCAAGCCACCGGTTTCTCGGTTCAGTTGAATGACCATTTGTTCGGTGGCGTCTTCCAGTCGATAACTGCCGTCGGTCAACAGATCAAACAGCGTCTGCTGAGTGGCTTCCTCGGTATAGCCGATACCGCCGTAAAGAATGATATTGTTTTGCGGTTTGGCTCCGGCTATGGATACCAGCATCAACAGCGGCAGCAGCATCCAATAGCGAGTTAAGGTTTTCATATAATGGGTTTCCAGCCGCCGGTGTTGTCTTGGGTATCGGAAGGCGGGTCTGCCGGTTTGGGGGTGGGCTTTGCCTTTGGTGCTGCCGCAGGGTTTGGTTTGGCTGATGTTTTAGCGGGTGTTGCATTGTTGCTGGTGCCGGAGCTGGTGGAAGCGCCGGCTACCGGCAGATAAGGTTTGATTTTTTCGGCGATAAACAGAATACGGGTGCCCAGGTTAAAGCGGCCCTCCACTCCCCGGTGGTGGAGCGCAACGATTTTGTCACCGTCGATACTGAATACCGGCGAACCTGACGAGCCACCCTGGGTGTCGGCCAGATAGCAGAGATACGCCTTATTGCCGGTAAAGGGGGACTGGCAGTTGATGACTTGGGTATTGTTGGTGACAATTTCCTTGGGGCGACTATCGGGGTGTTGAATGATTTTGACCGAGCGGATCTGTTGCACCAGGTTCGGGTTCTGTTCCAACTGCAGCCAGCCGTAACGGTTGCCCAGCGGTTTGTTTAGCTTCAGCAAGGCATAGTCGAGGGATTCGTGGTAGGAAAGGATTTGGGTGGCCTGGGCCGTGGAGTTAGCATCTGGTTTGCTTTTGGGGCTGGTGTACTCCATCCACACAACAATGTTCGTGGCTGGAATTATGCCGCCGTTATCCGCCGCGATGCAGTGATGATTGGTCAGGAACAGGTCTGGGCCCACCAGCGAACCGGAGCAGAATCCTTTGCGTTTTACGTCCATGAAGAAACCGACTTTTTTGCTAAGTTCCACGTTGGCGTCATTTGCCGGCAGGTCGATCACTTTGACAAAGTCCGGTTTGCCCATGATGCGTTCCTGGACCGCTTCCCCTTGGCTGTTCACCTCGCCATCTGATCCTATGGCATTCCAGGTTTGCAGTTCATCAATGCTCAACGACAGGGTATCGGCCAGTGTCGGACATGACAGGCACATAAACCCCAGCACAATCATCAGGTGTTTCATGCTGTTTTCCCCAATAAAGATGTTATTGCTGAATAAAACGAACCCTGTTCAATTCGTACAAGGTGGCGGATTCCCCATTGATCTCAGCCACAAACCGGCCTTCGCTAAAGCGAAACGAAGCGGCCTCAACCCAGCGGTTATCGTGCTGTAACTCAAGCCGCCATTCATCCGGGTGAACCTGGTAAGGTGACAGTATGGTGATAAGCGGTACGGTCAGAGTGTGCTGCTGCGCGTAGGGTTGAATCTGGATTTTCAAGGGGATGGATTCCAACACCCCGCTGCCGGTTGTTCGTGCTGGCAGCAACCGAGCATTATCTTGATACAGAACCAGTGAACCCTGGCTCATCAGTGACCACTGGAACTCGGTGAGCTCCTGTGCTGACGGGCTGTTTGCAATGTCTGCCCGTGTTGACTCCGTTGATTGACAGGCGCATAAAGTGGGCAACATGCTGATCGACAGCAGCACCATCATCCACCACGGGTGTATGACTTTTCGATAAACTTTCATGATTCATCCATTTTAGTAATTAGCCTGACCTCAAATAATGGGAGGTTCAGGCAATTTTTGTAACGGCAAAGAGATAACTAAAATGGGGAAATAGGCAGCAACCCCAGTAACTAAACACATGCTGAATAAGAATCAGTAACAACGTATCCCCGGGCGTAGTATGGGTTTTCTTTTTCTGCTCTGTCAATAGACCTGATTTTGGGGGAATTACAGTCAGGCCATGGCCGGGTTGTCTCCAAACTGTTGCGCAATAAGGTGATCCACCCAACCTTCCACGTTGTTCAGCGGCAGGCGGTCGGCAATGCCCATCTCCTGTGCCAGTTGCCGGGTGGTAGTAACGTCATAGCGATCCGAAGACAGAAACGACAACGTTTCCCGGGGGCTGGGCAGCAGACATTGCGGCACCCGTTTTAGCAGCCAAAGTGGGGCGAACAGGCGCGGTGCCTGTACGCCCATGTGGTCTGCCAGGCGTTGCAGCAGCTCGGCAAAATTGGGAGTGTTCTCATCCAGCAACCAGTATTCCTGATTAATGGATTGATCGTGCTGCAGCAGGCGCGCCGCGAATTCCGCCACAAAGTCCACGTGCACCAGGGGAAGGAACGTTGTGCGATTGCCGGGAATGGCCGGCATGTTACCGGTGGATAATTGTTGAATGATTTCAGCGGCTCCGATGAATTGGGTGGTTTCCCCCGTACGGCTGTCACCAATCACCGTAGAAGGATTGAGGGCGGTCCAGGGCAGGTTCAGGGCCGTCGCTCTCTGTTTCATGCGCTCATGGGCGATCAGCTTCGAGGCCTCATACGCCCCCAGGGTTTTATAAAGCCGCGCCTCGCTCACATCCGGTTTGTTGGCCACCCGATAGCCCCCCACCCAGATAAAGCGTTGCAGATGGGGTAGTGCGGCGGCGCACTGCAGCAGGGTTTCACTGGCATCCACGTTCACCCGGTGGGTATTGTTGCGCTCCAAACCCCAGTCAAAGGCCGCTGCCAGATGGTGAATCGCAATGATGCTGTCATTGCGGGTACGGTCCTGAAACAGATCCGCCACCTGCTCCAGGCTAAAGTTGACCACCTGCAACCGGGTTTGCACGTCGTTTTCTTCATGCTGCCGGGTGGCTTGACGTTGCACAAAGTGGCGGAAGGCCTGCTCCCGCTGGTTGGCCTTGCGCATGGCGGCAATCACTTCATAACCCTGGTTCAGCAGGGCGGGTACCAGCCAGCGGCCGATCAAGCCGTTGGCGCCGGTGACCAGAATGGTGTTGGCTGGGTTTGTCATGATGGTGCTCCTTTTAAATAATAGACCAGTCTATATATAAAGAGATTAAAAAAATTCAGGCCGGGGCCAGGCGGCTGAGCACCGCATCCCGTGCCTGATCCATGGGCTCTCGTGAGCGCCGGATTCTGGCCAGCATCATTGCACCTTCCAGTTGGGATAACATCAGGGCCGCTTCACTGGCAGCCAGTTCGTTGCTCATGCCTTTGGCCTGCAGGCCCAGTGTGATGGCGCCTTGCCATTGGTCGAAGGCTTTTCTGCAGGCCTCCAGCACATCGGGGTGTTGTTCGTTGACCTCCAGTGCCACCGTGGCAACCGGGCAGCCTTTCTCGAACGCCGAACTCTGCAGGCGCACGGATAACCCATCGAACAACCAGCCCACGGCCACCTCCAGGTTGTCGGCCATGTTGAACGCGTGTTCGATCATACTGCCGATCAGCTGGGTGCCCTGTTCCAGGGCCAGCGCCACAATCTGATCCTTGCCGTCCGGGAAATGAAAATAAAGTGACCCCTTGGGCGCACCGCTGGCCTTGATGATCTGCTGCAGCCCCGTGTTGTGGAAGCCCTGGCGTTCGATCAGGTCCAAAGTGGCGGAGAGGATTTTTTCCTGTGTTTGTTGGCCTTTGCTACTCATGAAGGCAATAATAGACCGATCGGTTTATTATTGCAAGGCGGTTGATCAGACGGCAGAAGAGAGTGGGGAACAGCACTTTATCCCCACTCCTCACCGGCGAGTCTCAGTAATTACAGGTGTCGCGATACTCGGAGATACTTCGATCTGCCTCATGATTGGGGCCGCACAGGAATTGGTCGTAGCGGCGATCTTCATCGATAAAGCGCTTCATCCAGGCAATCCCGTACTTGCCCAGTATGTCCTCGTCTGGATAGCCGCTGTTGGCACAGAAGTGATCACCGCCGTTGATCTCAAGAAATGCTTTGGCGGTGGAGCCGGGAATCTCCCGGTAGAACGGTGACGCATGTTGAGCGACGGGAGCGACGACATCCAGTTCACAGGCAATGATGAGTGTGGGCGTGGTGATTTCATCAAACGGATTGAACCCCGCGTAGTAGGGTGCTTGGGGGATAGCCGCTTTCAGTTCGCGTTCAGTGGATAATTTAAGGGTGCCACCGCCACCCATGGACCATCCCATTGCGCCCAAACGATTGGCGTCCACCATGCCATAGATTGGACTCCTTGAAGAATTACTTTGGCTGATGACGTAATCCAATGCTGCGCTCAGTTGATCCGCGCGGCTATCGGGCTGATCATAAATGGTGTTGGTGTCGGTGGTGATGACGACAAATCCCCAGGAAGCCAGGCGCGGCCCCCACCACTTGATGGAACGCTCGTAAGAGACGTAACCGGGGATCACCGCAATCGCGCCCATGGTGCCTTCTGTTCCCACAGGATAGTGAATCGTACCTCCGCCAAACCCGGATACCCAGGAAGAAACGTTGATTGTGCGCACGCTATAGGGCCCGCTATCCGCTTCCAGTGCGGATACCGTTGGATTGGGTCCACGTTGATAGCAGTTGGAACAGGTGGAGGGGGGATCGGGATCCGGATCGGGTTCAGGGTCGGGTGTTATTGCCTGTACTTGCATGCTAAACAAACCGGCAAAAAGACAGATTGAAAGGGTTCTTAATAAATAGGTATTCATATAAGTGCCTTGATTCTTTTCGTTAATTGCAGGCTTTATTGGTGGTTCGAAACGACATCGCGTCGGTTTCAAGCGCGCCAATACAACAAAGTCGGATTGGGGTGTCTGCGCAAACACGCTGGGAATACTTGCACGGGGTTACAGGAATCACATGTGTGATATACATGGCCTGTCCGATTCGCTTTGCTTTTTGGCCGCGAAGAAAGGCATGTTCCGGATATGATGGTGACAGTAGAGATAACAACAAGAAGATAAAGAAATATGAAACGGATTTCGTTATATCATTTGCTATTAACGCTCTTGTTTTTGGGTGTTGGGTTCGTGATAAATCACGTGTGGTTTGTTGATAAAGAATCCAACCAACAGAGTCAGTTCCTTGGTCTAGAGTCTGTGCCTGCGGTGGCTCCGCAAACCAATACTCCACAAGCCAATGAAGTGCTTGTTACGGTGGGTAATGCCTGGACAGAGTTCGAAGCAACTTCATCCTCAGTGGACGACAAAGCGCAATCATCCCTCAAGTTTGATCGTGAGCGCATACGCAGCGCATTGCGGAATATTGCGTTGGATCGGAATGGCACTGTGATTGCCGATCATGCGGCGTTGCAATCCCTGAACGCTGCATTCGCCCACGGGCAGCGGTTATTTACTGCAGAGGAATTACAGGATTTTATCGCCATTGTGAAGTCATCCCTGCCAACACAGGTGAGTGAGCAGGTGGCGACTATCATTGAAAACTTTCACGATTATCTGCGCGCGCGGCAATCCCTGTTTGCGTCGGTAGCGCCGGGGGATGAGCTGCTGATGATGGAAGAACTGCAGGGATTACAGGCAATGTATCTGGGTGATGGTGTTGCGGCCGATTTGTTTCGGGTCGAGAACGCCAACGGCAATTACATGTTGGAAGCCATGGCCCTGGAGCAGGATACGTCTTTGTCGGCGGAACAAAAAAAGGCGCAGCAACAGGCACTGCAAATACGTTATGCCGGTGATCAGTTTGAGATTGATCAATGGGAGGCGCGGTATTATGCCTTTCAGTCTGAGAAAGCGGTTATCGAAGCGGCGGGGTACCCTAAAGAGGAGGTGCAGCAACAAATTCAGGCGTTGGTGGATTACAACTTCAAACAGGATGAGCAGGCTCGATTGAGTCACCTGAATCTATGGTAATGAAAATCTGGTGCAGCGCAACAGCCTCCATTGTTCCCAGTCTGGTGCTGATTTTTTTTGTTGGCTTTGCTGTGACGTATTACCAGCTGCAGCAGGCGCAATTCGACAATGCAGTCCAAGCCGATGAATCCAGTGTCCACCCCCTGGATTTTGAACCCATCGAAACGGCGTTGCTGACCATTGAGTATACGCCCAGCGGGGTAGCGCTGTCGGAGCACACAGAGCGTGCACTGCGTCAGGCTGTACTGGCATTTCCTGACACACTTTCCAGCAGGCAGTTTGATCGTATTAAGTGGTTGTCTGCGCGGATTAATCCGTTGCATGGAGAGGAACTCACTTCTTTATTGGTCCGTTACCGGCAATACCTGCTGGATGCTGAAGGCGAGGGCCGCCGGCAAGTGAGCGGAGTTCAACAATTGCAGCGTTTAATCCGCCTGCAGCATCAGCACTTTGGCAGGCAAACGGCACAACAGTTATTCCCGTCACAGCATGCGTTGCTCGATGTGGTCTCCGCCAGAGGCGTCCGCCCTTGAATCGATCTGTGTTCGGGTATCTGTTGGTGTCTGTGAGTGGAATGCTGCTGGGCAGCGGATTTGTTTTCGCCGGATTGTTTTGGGTGCCCTGGTGTGCCCTGGCCCCGTTGATATGGCAGCTTAATCGCAGTGACAATTCTTGGCAGCAGTACGTCATGGGGCTGCTGTTTGGTCTGGGCTTTGTAATCGTAGCGGGCCACTGGATCACGCCGTTTGTTCATCTGCTGAAGGGCTTGGGGGCGGTTCCCAGTTTTTTTGTCGGGTGTGTGTTCTGGCTCTACAGCGCCCAGCTTTTTGCTTTGGCAAGTCTGGCGTGCGGGTGGTTACGCCGGCGCGGCGGTTTGCCGGGCCTGCTGATCTATCCCCTTGTGTTCAGTGTTTTTATCCATGAGTTTCCCATGCTGTTCTCCCCCTATCTGGGGGGCACGCAGATCGCCTTCCCTTTGGCACTGCAAGCAACCGATCTGCTGGGTGAACAGGCGTTGGCCGCAGTGATGGTGCTGTGTAATACGGTGCTGGCGCAGTCTGTGTCTTGGCCGCAACCGCCCCTGCAGCGGGGGCGCTACGTGGTGGCGGGTTTGATTCTGGTTGCCTGGTTTGGCTATGGTTTTTATGCGCTGTCCCTGTGGCAGCAGCGGATGCCCACCTGGCCCAGCGTGCGGGTTGGGCTGGTGCAACCTAATGAGCTGCCTGATCGCCGCTACCTGCCGCCACCTTCGGGCTACAGCCGCACGTATCCTGCGGCGCTTGCGTTGACCGATTCTCTGGTCGATCAGGGCGCGCAATGGGTTCTCTGGCCGGAAGCGCGTTATAAGGGGTATTTGGATCAGGCCGCCATTCGCAGGGCGTTCCAGCAGCACGTGCGGCGCCTGTCTGTGCCGCTGTTGTTTCAGGATATGCGCCAGCACACCAGTGGGCCGATTGCTGCAATGCAAAATGGAGCAGTATTGCTGGATCAACAGGGGGCCGAAGTGGGTGTGCACTACAAAATGCTGCGGGTGGCCTTTGGTGAGTATCTGCCTCTGGTTGATCAACTGCCGGTGTTGGAGCCGATCTGGTCGGCGTTCTTCGGCGGTTTTACCGATCGCATTATGCCGGGGCAGGAAGCCGGGTTCTTTGATCTGGGTTTTGCGAACGTGGCCCCGCTGATCTGTTTTGAAGTCATGTTCGGTGAAGAGGTTGCAAAGCGCCTTCAGTACCGCCCCACCAACACGATTTTAGCGGTGCTTTCCAGTAACGGTTGGTTTGGTCGCAGCCGGGAACCCTTTCAGCATTTATACGGCGGGGCCCTGCGGGCGGTGGAGAATCGCCTGCCTATGGTGCATATCATGAATAATGGACCTTCTGCTGTGATCGCGCCTACGGGTGAGATCCTCAGCCTGACCCCCGCCCAGCAAGCCGGTGGCTATTTGGTGAATATCCCCCACTCATCGGCGGCGGGCAACACCGTTTATACCCGGTATCCCTGGTTGTTCTCCAGTATTTGCCGGTGGAGTCTGTTGCTGTGTGCGCTTTGGGCCTGGTGTTCCCCCCTGCTTGGCGCAGCAGATCAGATCCGGTGGATAAACTCCTCCCGTGGAAAGCGGTAGCGGCGGTGATAAATGCCGTTTTCTGCCCGCTTGCCAACCCCCAGGATCATGGTGACGATGGCGTCACCGGGCAAATCCAGAATCTTGCGTACCCGGCGTTCGTCAAAACCTTCCATGGGGCAAGTGTCGTAACCGTGAGCCCGGAATGCCAGCATCATGTTTTCCGCCGCCAGGGCGGTGGATTTAACCGCCCAGGTTTTCATCTCGTTGACGCCGTAGGGCCCGCGGGGCACCGCCTGCTTTAATCCCGCCACCAGGCCCAGGGCCTTTTTCGCCAGCCCAAATGATCCCAGCGGCCCGGGGTTGTAGTGAAACAGGGCAATCTTCGAGTAGTAGTTTTTGATGATCTTGGGCATGGTTTCTTCCGGCCAGTAGTCCAGGTTACGCAGGCTGTTCTGTTTCCATGTATCCGGGCGGGCAATAATGGGAATCAGCACCTGGGCGGTTTTTGCCGCGTTCTGGCCCAGGCAGGCTTCCGCCAGCCGGGCTTTCACCTGCGCATCGCGCACCACGTAAAACTCCCAGGGCTGCAGGTTGGAGGAATTGGGGGCCAGCATGGCCAGATCCAGGCAGTCTTCCACCACGGCATCGGGCACGGGGTCGTCCGTAAAGCGGCGCACGGAGCGGCGGCTTTCCACGATCTTGCGGAACTCTTCAATGCTGGTCTGAGGGGCGACGGCTTCATCGCGGTAATCGGTCATAACGGCCTCTATTTTTGTTGTGGCGCTGTCTTTATGGAAAACAGGCTCTGTACAAATCAGTGTGAACAGATCCTGGCTAGGCTAACAAAATTCAAGTGCTGACCCCATGACCGTACCTGCCAATGTGACTCGCTTTTTATTCCAGATTCCCAGCCTGCCCGAGGCCCTGCGCGTGGTGGGTTTTGACATTAAAGCGGCGGTTTCTGACGTATTCACCTGTGACGTTGAATTAGCCTGTGAAAACCCCGCTCTCAAACAGGAAACCCTGGTTGGCAAGAACGGCCTGTTGACCCTGTTTAATGAACGTCATCCCCAGTATTTGCATGGCGAGATTCAGCACCTGCAACAAGGGGAAAGCGGCCACCGTTATACCCTGTACCGGGTACGGCTGGTGCCCAAACTGACGTTTCTGCAGTATCGCAGCAACCTGCGCATCTTCCAGCAACGATCCGTGCCGGACATCCTCAAGCAAGTATTGAAAGAGGCCAATGTCCAGGGCCAGGATGTGAGCTTTGATTTGAGAGGGCGTTATCCACCGCGGGAGTATTGTACCCAGTACCGGGAAACCGACTTCGATTTCATCCAGCGCCTGATGGAACAGGAGGGCATCTTCTATTTCTTTGAACATCAATTTGATCGCCATGTGCTGGTGATCACCGATCACAATGGCCGCTTCCAACCCGTTAAAGGTCTGTCGACACTGCGTTACAAAGAGCGCACCGGCATGGTCTCGGATCAGGAGTCCATCTATGATTTGCGCGCCCACGCCAGTATCCAGGCAGGCAGTGTGACGCTGCGGGATTACTCATTTGAGAAGACCCGGTTGCGCCTGGAGCAGAGTGAGCGGCAGGGGGGGTATGCCGGCCTGGAGCAGTATCACTATCGGGGTCACTTTACTGACCCTGCCGAAGGTGCCCGGTATGCAAAGCGGCAACTGCAGGCCCATCAGGCCCGCACCCGCCGCATTGAAGGGGAAAGCGATTGCCAGCGGCTGTGGCCCGGTGCCCGCTTCAGTATCAAAGATCACCCGCAGCAGACGCTGAACTCAGAGCACACATTGACCGCAGTGCGGGTGCAGGGCCGCCAACCCCAGGCACTGGAGGAAGGCAGCAGCAGTGAGGGCACCCGTTTCAGTGTCGAGTTCAGTGCCATACCCGCCACGGTACCGTTCCGGGCGCTGGCAGAGACCCCTGTCCCCACCGTGCACGGCAGTCAGACCGCCTTTGTCACCGGCCCGGCGGCAGAAGAGATCTACACCGATGAATATGGCCGCATAAAAGTCCAGTTTCACTGGGATCGGGAAGGGCAATACGATGAAACCAGCTCCTGTTGGCTGCGGGTCAGTCAGGGGTTGGCCGGCAACGAGTGGGGGGCCATGGTGATCCCCCGAGTGGGGCAGGAAGTGATCGTGGCCTTTCTCGAAGGCAACCCGGACCGGCCCCTGGTCACCGGCACGGTTTACAACGGTGCCAACGCCACCCCGTATGCGCTGCCCGCCAATGACAGTCGAACCACATTCAAGAGCGATAGCAGCCCCGGTGGCGGGGGCTTCAACGAGCTGCGCATTGACGATAAAAAAGGCCGGGAGCAAATTTACCTGCACGCCGAGAAAAACCTGGATCTGTATGTGCGCCATGACTGGAAGGAATGGGTCGGCAACGAGCTGCACAACACAGTAGGCAATAATCTGAACCAGCGGGTGGCGGCAGATCAGCACACCACGGTGAAGCAAAATCTCAACCTCAAGGTGGGCCAAAACCTGTCGCAAAACATCGGCCAAACGGCCCAGTTAAGCATCAATGGCTCCCATACCGAACAGGCAGGGCAGGATGTTGTGCTGAAAGCCGGCATGTCGCTGGTGATTGAAGCGGGAGTGGAGCTGACCCTGAAAGCCGGGGGAGGCCTGGTGAAGCTGGACCCCAGTGGTGTCACCATCAAGGGGCCCATGGTGCGCATCAATACCGGTGGCGCCGCCACCCCGGCTAAACCCGCAACGATCACCGCGCCGCAGGCACCCAAGCCTGCTGACCAGGGTGACAAGCCCGGTAAGGCCAGTGCCCCGGCATTACCCAACACCGCGCCCGTGGTGCAAAACGTAGTGACTGTGGAATCGGTTGAGGGCGGCCAAGCCAACCCGGATGCACCGTTGCCGCGGATAGCAGTACCGGGTCGGGATACCACCGCCACCGTTGCCGCTTTGGAGGCGGAAAACAGTTGGGTGAGTGTGCAGTTAGAGACGGAGTCCGGTCAGCCGCTGGCCAATACCCAATACCGCATCACGGACAAAAACGGTAAGGACTACACAGGTACCACGGATGCTCAGGGAATTGCGCGTATACAGGGAATGCCGCCGGGTGATTGTCAGGTCAGCTTCCCAGGCACTGATCCTTGGGACTGATACGGAACGAGTCATGCCACAGGATTAAATTCATGTCGATCATTCACATCGTAAAGCCCGGCGAAAACCTGGCGAAGATTGCCCGCCGCCATAAGATCGCCAATTGGCGTGATATCTACCACCATGCGGATAACGCGCAACTGCGTAAACGGCGGCCCAATCCCAACATCCTGTTTGCCGGTGATGAAGTTTTCATTCCGGAACAAAAACAGAAATCAGTGTACGTACGCACCGGTGCCAAGCACCGTTTTGTGGTGAAAGAAGGGGAGCCACAGACGCTGGTGTTTCGTCTGACGGATCATGGTGGGCGGCCAATGCCCAATGTGGCGGTGGATTTCCAACTGGACGGTCGTTCGCAAACCCGGGTGAGCAATCACAGCGGAGAAGTTCAGATTGTGGTGAAGAAAACGGATATAGAAGAATTTCCGCTTAATGTGTATGCCGATCCGGCCGCGGAGCAACCCAGCCACCGCTTTATAGTGAAGCCGGGATTTCTCGATCCGGTGGATACGGTGTCGGGTATTCAGGCACGTTTGAACAGCCTTGGCCACGATTGCGGTGTGGCGGACGGCATTTACGGCAACAAAACCAAAGCCGGTATTGAATCCTTTGAACAGGCAAACGATCTGCCGGTAACGGGCCAAATATCGGCATCACTTTATGGCGCCGTGGAACGGGAATACGGCTGCTGAACCGCTTGAATAAGACAGGGAATAAGACAGGGAATACGTTATGACAGCTCCGACTCCAGCACCAAAAGAGCTGAATGTTGCCTATGGCAGCAAGAATACACTGGTTCTGACACAACCCGGTGAAATCTATGAGCTCCTATATTGCCCCAATGAACATATCATTCTGGTACTGGATGAGCCAGGCTTGGCTGAGTTGGAAGCGTTGGATAAAAAACTGGATCAGGCTGCAGAACAGTTAGAAGCAGCCCGCACCCAAACCGGATCTGATCACCGTAATCTGTTGCAGGCACAAGATGGTGTGCGTGCCGCGTTGGCGGAGGCCGTGGCTGGAGATGGCAGTGCGGGCACAAAGAAACTGGCACCCCTGGCAAAAGGCCGTGTTGGGCTGCAGGAAATGATGCGCATCGGTGCCGCCAAATACTCCCTGATCCCGGCAGACTTCGTGGAAAAGTACAAAGCCAGGCCAGGCCACCTGTACCAGATGCCCGGCACCATAAAAGGCGCACTGAGCGAAGTCATCAACGCAGAACCAGTTGAGGATTCCCTTAAGGGCTGGCGCTATACCCAGGCGGATCAGGCAGCCGACGGGAGTAAAAAGGCCGGTGAGCTGAATCGTGACAAAGTCATCGAAACCTTTGGCAAGGTTAAAACCAAGATCGCCAAGGATTGGAAACTGGCCAAGGGTGAGACAACCGGTCAGATTCCTTCAGAGCGCCTGATCAAGACGCTGCTGCCGACGCTGTCAGCGTTTCTCACTAAAGACAATTACGCACTGATCGACAACTGGATCGAAAAGATCAACCAGGATGTCAACGCGTCCTGGAAGCGTTATGAGCAGTATCGTGATGACGCCCTAAAGGCACTGGATAAAACCACCAGCCGCAGCGAAACCAATCCCGCCAACTATTTTTTGCCGGAGGATTGGGATTTTGTGAAGAGAATGGTGGGGGATATTTGGGGTAAGAGTTCTGACTTGTACCTTGATTTGCGCGATGTGCCCTATAAAACAGTTTGCGGTAAAGAGGGGAGAGAACATTACAAAGACCTGATAGCACGCAAGCCACTCCCCCCGACATGCTGGGATGCCAGTGCCGGAGCCCAGTTTATGCGTTATACCCTGGGCGCCACCGTAAAAGCCGAATTTGATCTGCTGAAAAAGGGCAAGTTGGCAGTGGGTGCGGATGCCTCATTTGATGCGGCTTTGGCTGAGGCCAAGGCCGAAGGCCGGTTTATGTTTCCCTCAAGTGAAGGGTATGGCCTGCGCCCAAAAATCAAAGTTAAAACCGAAGAAATTGTACCTAAGCCCTACGGCAAAAGCGCCGGCATCGATTACAGAAAAAACAACTTCAACCAGCAGGCGGACACACCTTACTTTGCGGTGGATGACAGCCTGCTCACGCCGTCCGGTGCAGACAATCTTTTTGCCATGCTGCAGCACTGGGAGGTGTTGGCGCAAACGGTGAATCGCACCAATACCGATGCCGGGCGCAGGGATCTGTTTATCCAGGTTGTGGGGCACACCAGTGCCACCGGATCGAACGATTATAATGACAGGTTAGGCCAGCGCCGTGCCGCCATTGTGGCGGATTTTATCGCCCAGAAACTGGAAAACTGGATCGGTCATTTTAAAAGCAGTCACTGGGGCCGGGCGGAAGTGGATTTTATGGCCTATGTTATCCTGATTCGCAGTGGCAGTATTCCGGCGGCAGTCAACTGGGACTTGGTCGGCCGCTCGGAAACCAAGGCCTCCCTGGTAGACCAGATCAAACAACAGGTTCCAAATCTAGAAGAAATGCGGCAGCAGATATTGCCGCAGTTGCAACGCATGCTGTTTTTAAGCAAGGCCCAATGGGATGAGCCACACCCCAGCTTTCGCAATGGTAAGCCAAAAACCAAGCTGCAGCGTTTGATCGAGCAATACTCCGAAGCCCTCAGGCTGTACGCCAGCCAGCAGAACCAGACCCGAATCACCTGGGATTACAATTTGCTGAGCAATATTAGGTTATTTAGTACGCCCTATATCAGCAAAGGTGAAACGGCGCCAGCGGTAGCAACCGATCAGGAAATTTTCGAAAATCGCCGATGCGATTTCATCGCCTGGGAAATCGATCGCGAGCATTCGAAAGTCGTTGAGAAAGAGGTGGAACTTTATCTGGGGGAAATGAGGGCCACCTTCGAAGGCAGTATCAGCGCCTGGGCCGGTGCAAATGTTAACCTGGGGGGTGAGATTGCCCTGGCTGCGCCGCAAGGTATGTTGGCGGTGGTGGGCGCGGTGCGCGATGAAAGTCGGGCGGGCAAAGTCAGCGACAAAACCATTGTGCAGGCAAAAGGCGCCCTGGAGGCAGGGGCCAATGCCGGTGCCTTTGCCGGTGCCAAAGCCGAGCTGGGCATGCGTGCCTCGGTGGATTGGCGGCCCCCACCCAAAGACCCGGCCCCAGGCAAGTCTCACCAGCCGCCACAGTTTGGCGCCCTGGGCAGTGCCGGTTATACATTGACGGGTATGCTGGGCATTGGGGCCACGGCCGAATTTAAGGTAGGGTTTGATCAGGATAGCAGCCGTTTTGTGATTAAAATGAAGGCGGAAGCGTGCCTGGGCCCAGGGTGCGGTGGCCAGCTCAATATCACTGTGGGTGTGGGTCAATGTTGGGCATTCATTACGTTGATTCACGGCGAGCTTAAGCGACACAACTTCAGTTATCTGGATATTTTTGAGAAAGAAAAAGATGAATCCGGTTTGGATGTGTTTGATCTGTATAGCGCTTGGGCCTGGAGGATGTTGCAACAAGGTAACATCTGGGCCGGGCCGGCGTTTGCTGTTGGAAAAAGTGTTGAGGTGCTAATTGATGCTTTGGAGTATACGGATGAACTTTTAGCTGAGTGGAAACAGCAAAAAGTTATTGGGGAGCAAACTGAGACCTTGATTGATACGCTGCACCAAAAACCGGAACTGTTAAAATACCTGACTCCAGAAAGCAAAGGCCGAATCCTGTATGATCTGATGACGGTTGAAGTCGGAATGGATGAATACCTTGGCAATTTGGTGGAGTTTGATGTTAACAAAAAGCGGGAGGAGGCAGCGCTGATCCTGATCGAGGAGGGGGTGGTCAGCCGGCGTGACTGGCGGGAAACTTTAGAGCACCTTGGTGAGATACAGGGTGGTGAGTTGGTGCCCCAGGTGACGCCCAAAGCGGATCCGGTTAATAAGGCAGAACGTGTTATGCAGAATGCCCATTTCTTAAAGTCAAGGCTCCTAAACGATCCGGAAGATTGGGATCGTCTAGAGCAGTTTATTAGCGGGTTACCAAAGTGAGTGTACAGAAAATACCAAATATATGGCCGCGTTTTGGCGTCCTCGCGCTGTGTTTCAGCGTGTTGGCAGCGTGCGCGCCTACAGAAGAAATCAATGCTCTCAAGCAACGGACCCTGGATAACCTGGTGTTTGTCGAAGGCGGAACCTTCATGATGGGGGATGTGGGTTATGTTGACGAGAAC
>MDTD01155853.1_pt1 | contig 109910 bp, 111 predicted proteins | sample 811221 | NCBI WGS metagenome assembly MDTD01 (sample SAMN05326646, study PRJNA326480) | marine metagenome | isolation source: seawater | place: Pacific Ocean: South West | collected 2011 | reverse complement strand
GGGCGCTTAATTTTTCAAGTACGTCTCACCGAGGCAAATTAATGGTCGGGGTAGAGAGATTCGAACTCCCGACATCCTGCTCCCAAAGCAGGCGCGCTACCAGACTGCGCTATACCCCGAAAATTACACAAAAAGTGAAAGCTCCAAATGATACGCTGTGGCTGTGTGGCTGGTCAAATAAACTGGAAAACATTTAACTTTGAATATTTTATTTCACATTAGCCTCAAATCAGTAAATTGGTTAAAAACACATATTCCATATTACCTCTAAGTTAAGTAATAATGATTAAAAATTAAAAATAATTTTTCATTGTTATTTGTTTTGAATTTACAGCATAGTTTTGGGTTTACAGCATGAAATATCGCCAATTAGGTAACAGCGACTTAAAAGTTTCTGAAATTTGTCTCGGCACAATGACCTGGGGCAGTCAAAATAATCAAGCCGATGCTAATGAGCAGTTAGACTTAGCTTATGATAATGGTATTAACTTTATAGATACTGCAGAAATGTATGCAATTCCACCAAAGCCAGAAACATATGGAACTACAGAGAAAATAATTGGAAATTGGCTTAGAGAAAATTCAAAAAAACGTAAGGACATTATTCTCGCCACAAAAATTGCTGGAAATGGCCTCTCCTGGATTAGGGGTGGAGGTGATATTGATGGAAAAAGCATCTTTAGTTCCGTTAATGCTTCATTAAAACGACTTCAAACCGATTACATCGATTTATACCAGCTCCACTGGCCAAACAGAACGTCACCACATTTTGGAAAACATTGGCCAGGGAAACTTAACTTTTCCTCTGTCGATATCAATGAAGAGGAAGGCAAAATATATGAAATATTGGAATCAATCGATTTCTGCATTAAAGAAGGAAAAATTAGGCATTTTGGACTTTCCGATGATACCCCTTGGGGCATTCATGCGTATCTAAAAATCTCAAAAAAAAATAAACTGCCCAGACCAATTTCTATACAAAATGAATTCAATCTTCTTCACACAAAAGATTGGCCCTACTTATTAGAACTTTGTGTTAATGAAAATATTGGCTTTCTGCCATGGTCGCCTCTAGCTGGTGGAGCACTCACAGGTAAATATATTGATGGAGTTCGCCCCAAAAACTCGAGATGGGCGATAAGCCAAGGAAGTGGCTTTTTTAGAGATACCCATAAATCAAATGAAGCAGTAAAACAATTTGTCAAAATTGCACAAGAGAATAAAATATCCATTGCTCAGCTTGCCCTCTCATGGTGCAAAGACATTGACGGTGTATCTTCAACGATAATAGGCGCTACGACTACTGAACAATTAAACGAAAATGTATCAGCTTTTGAATTAAATCTCGATGAAAAAACCAAAGAAAAAATAAATGATGTTATAAAACAATATCCAAGTCCCTACTAATCGATTTTACATTTCCAGTCAATAAGTGTATCTGATCGAAATGGATGTATCGTTTCTGCCCCTTTTCCTATAGTTTTTTCAATCTTCTGTTCTATTCTTTCGATAGTAATCTTTTCTTGGTTATGAGGGAGCCCATAAAAATTTGGGCCATTCAATGAAGCAAATGCTTCAAATTTATCAATAGCATTCTGCTTATCAAAGACCTCTAGATAATGTTCAATCGCTTGTGGTGCACTAAATATTCCGGCACAACCACAAGCATTTTCTTTATCCCCAATAAAATGAGGCGCCGAATCACTGCCTAAGAAAAATTTTTTACTACCAGAAGTTGCTGCCTTTACTAACTCCAAACGGTGTGTTTCTCTTTTTGCAACAGGCAAGCAATACAAATGTGGCTTTATTCCACCAGATAAAAGATCATTTCGGTTTATATGAAGATGATGTGCCGTAATAGTAGCGCCAATAAAATTATCTTCCGATTTTACGTAATCAACAGCATTTTTTGTTGTGATGTGTTCAAATACAATTTTTAACTCTGGCATATCTTTGCGTAAAGGCTCTAAAATTTGATCAATAAAAACTGATTCTCGATCAAAGATGTCGATATTATCTTCAATAACCTCTCCATGTACCAAAAGAGGCATCTTTATTTCTTGCATGATTTCAAGATGATGATAAACATCTTTTATATTTTTTACACCATGGGCTGAATTTGTAGTTACGTTTGCGGGATAGAGTTTAGCGGCTGTAAAGACATTATCGAGAAAGCCAGATTTAAGATCATCTAATTTTAAATCCTTTTTTAAATATGCTGTCATTAATGGCTTAAAATTTGGATACAAGATCGCCGCATTCAAAATTTTTTCTCTATATGTCAGCGCTTGTTCAATTGTAGTAATAGGAACCTCAAGATTTGGCATCACTATGGCTCTCGAGAATTGACGAGCCGTATACGGAACAACCCAATTAAGCAGATCCCCCTCCCGAAAGTGAACATGCCAGTCATCGGGCTTTATTATTGTCAGTTTTTTCATTTATCGTTCCACCATTTCATAAGATATTTTATTTTATCCTGAGTTTCAAGCTGCAAAAAATAGCAAATAAAGTTCCCATATAAGGGGAATTTACAGTTTTTTTAAACACTTGAATGCTAATATTCTGTTACATTCGATCTCAATTTCGAGATCAGTTCTGATATCATTTTGTTGTCTATTTTTTTTGGATCCTTTTATGTCTGCTCAAATATTAGATGGTAAAGCTATTTCCGCAAAAATACGCGAAAGTATAAAAAATGAGGTTGAAAAACTTGTGAAAAAAGGTTTACGTGCTCCAGGGCTTGTAGTGATCCAAATTGGCAATAATCCGGCTTCAGAAATTTATATAAAAAATAAGAAAAAAGCATGTGAGTCAGTTGGATTTATATCCTCAATAATGAAATTATCCGCAGATATAAAACAAGATGAATTATTCTCCATCATAGATAATCTAAATCATCAACAAGATGTAGACGGTATACTTGTTCAGCTGCCATTGCCAGAGCAAATTGACGAAAATTTAGTAAGTGAAAAAATAAATCCCACTAAAGATGTAGATGGCTTTCATCCCTTTAATATTGGAAAGCTTGCCTTGAGGATGCCCCTTTTGAGGCCCTGCACACCGAGGGGCATAATGACAATGCTTGAATACACTGGCATTAATTTAGTCGGAAAAGATGCAATAATTATTGGTCAATCTAATATAGTTGGTCGTCCGATGTTACTTGAACTATTGATGGCTAGATGTTCTCCAACAATTTGTCATAGCAAAACTAAAAACTTAAAGGAAAAAATTAAATCGGCAGATATAGTTGTTGCCGCTATTGGAGTTCCTAATTTCATTGTAGGTGAAGATTTAAGAAAAGATTGTATAGCAATTGATGTTGGCATAAATCGAACCGCAGATAATAAGATATGTGGGGATATAGATTTTGAGTCTGCAAAAAATATTGCTAGTTGGATAACACCTGTTCCTGGGGGAGTAGGTCCAATGACCGTAGCTACTCTTCTCTCAAATACAATGCAAGCAGCGAAATTAAATAACTTTAACCAATTAAAATAAAAGAGAAAATATTGGCTCAGTATATATTCACAATGAATCACGTGGGGAAAATTGTTCCTCCGAAGAAAGAAATTTTGCGAGATATATCTCTTTCTTTTTTTCCTGGAGCTAAAATTGGCGTTCTCGGTTTAAATGGTGCTGGCAAATCAACTCTTCTAAAAATAATGGCGGGAAAAGATCATGAAATTGAGGGTGAAGCTAGACCTCAGCCTGGAATTAGGGTTGGATATTTATCACAGGAACCAGAATTGGACCCTTCAAAAGATGTAAAAGGCAATATAGAAGATGCTCTAGGTGAAGTAAAAGATGCAATAACAGAACTAGATAAGGTTTATGCAGCATATGCAGAGGCTGATGCCGATTTTGATTCTCTAGCAAAACGACAAGCCGAGTTAGAAAATATAATTCAAGCTTCAGATGGCCACAATTTGGAAAGACAATTAGATATTGCTAGCGATGCTCTTCGCTTGCCGCCTTGGGAATCTGACGTGACCAAATTGTCCGGAGGAGAGCGTAGAAGGGTTGCTCTTTGTAGACTATTGCTTTCAAAGCCGGATATGCTTTTACTTGATGAGCCAACCAATCATCTTGATGCAGAATCAGTAGCATGGCTTGAGAGGTTTCTTCATGATTACACCGGCACTGTTGTTGCAGTAACCCATGATAGGTACTTTTTAGATAACGTTGCTGGATGGATTCTTGAGTTAGATCGAGGTCATGGTATTCCCTATGAAGGGAACTATTCATCTTGGTTGAGTCAAAAAGAAATTCGACTTAAACAAGAGGAAAAGGCTGAAATTGGACGAATGAAAGCAATGCAAGATGAATTAAAATGGGTCCGTTCGAATCCAAAAGGACGTCAAACAAAAAGTAAGGCCAGATTAGCTAGATTTGATGAGTTACAAAGCTCAGATTTTCAAAAAAGAAACGAAACAAATGAAATTTATATTCCCCCAGGTGATAGGCTTGGTGACCTTGTTGTTGAAGCAAAAGGATTGCAAAAATCTTTCGGAGAAAATCTTCTTTATAAAGATCTCAGTTTTAATTTACCAAAAGGTGGGATAGTGGGAATCATTGGTCCTAATGGTGCTGGAAAGACAACTTTATTTAAAATGCTGATTGGAGCAGAAGAACCAGATTCAGGAACATTAAAAATTGGTGATACTGTTCAAATTGCTTCAGTAGATCAAAGCAGAGATAGTCTTAATGACGATCAAACCGTCTGGCAAGAAATATCCGATAATCAAGATATAATCAAAGTTGGTAATTACCAAGTTCAATCAAGAGCTTATTGCTCCCGATTTAATTTCCGTGGATCAGATCAACAAAAAAAAGTAGGCGATTTATCTGGCGGAGAGCGCAATCGAGTCCATCTTGCTAAGCTCTTAAAATCTGGTGGTAACTTATTGCTTTTAGACGAGCCAACTAATGATCTTGATGTCGAAACACTTCGAGCGCTTGAGGAGGCAATTCTCGCATTTCCTGGATGTGCTGTAATAATTTCACACGATAGGTGGTTTCTTGATCGCATCGCAACCCATATTTTAGCTTTTGAAGGAAATTCCGAAGCTATTTGGTTTGAGGGAAATTTTGCTGACTATGAGGCAGATAAAAAAAGGCGACATGGCGAAGAAATTATAAATCCAAAAAGAATAAAATATAAAAAAATTAGTAAATGAAATTACCTTTTATTTCAATAATGCGGTGGTTTTTCAAAAAAATCTGATTTTTCGGTTGATTTATTTCTCAGATCATTAAATCTTTTTTCCAAATCTTTTATATAATTTATCAAATAATTTATTTTTTCTTTTTGTCTCAAAGACTCAGCTGTCAACTCATCAATAGCTACATCTTGATGCATTATTTTTTCTTGAAGACTTTTTAAATTTTTTTCTATCAATTTATCCATTTTCTTGCATTCCAAAAAAGTCTCATCCAAGGCCCATATTCTTTATAGGAATGGGGAATCCATGAATTTGTAACACTTCTTATTACTCTCTCAGGGTGAGGCATCATAATTAATACACGCCCATCGTTACTCGTCAATCCGGTTATTCCCATCGGAGATCCATTTGGATTTGCTGGATAGCGTTCGGTAACCTCACCCGTATTCTCCAAGAATCGTAAAGCCACTTTAGGTGCTGCCGCACTAAAGTCTGCAATGTTTTCAAAGCTTGCATTTCCCTCGCCATGAGCTACGACAATAGGAATTTTGCTACCCGACATCCCCTCTAACAGCACGGATGGAGAATTTTGAACTCCAACCATAACTGTACGGGCTTCGAATTGTTCTGACTTATTTCGTATAAATTTTGGCCAATGTTCTGCCCCTGGAATGAGGCCTTTTAAATTGGATAGCATTTGACAGCCGTTGCATATTCCAAGAGAAAAAGTATTTTCTTGATGAAAGAACTTTTCGAATTGATCTCTCATACATGAATTAAACAGAATTGATTTTGCCCAACCCTCTCCGGCACCAAGAACATCGCCAAAACTAAATCCTCCACAAGCAACTAAACCTTGGTATTTTTCAAGCTCCTTGCTTCCGCTACTTAGATCAGACATATGCACATCAATGCATTCAAACCCAGCTTTTTGAAAAGCAGCGGCCATCTCTATGTGGCCATTCACCCCCTGCTCTCTTAATATTGCGACTTTTGGTTGAGTTAAGTTTATGTAAGGAAAAGAAATATCCTCATTTACATCAAATGTTGGCGAATAAGAAATCCCTGGATCATCAGAAAAAATACGATCAAACTCTTCTTGTGCGCAATTTGGATTGTCACGAATCGACTGGATATTTCTCGAAGTCTCAGACCATATACCTCTTAATTCATTTTGAGTGGATTCGAAAATTATTTTTTTATTCTTTTTGATTTTAATATCATTATGTAAGTTTGGTTTGCCAATATTGTAAACATATTCATAGATATTATATTCTTTTAAGACCTCCGCAATAATTTGCATATTGTCATCATTCACTTGTATTACAGCGCCAAGTTCTTCATTAAAGAAAAAAACTTTCTCATCAATGCGCTCATCCGGCATGGAGATATTAAGACCGCAATTACTCGCAAAAGCCATCTCACAGATAGTAACGAATAAACCACCATCAGAACGGTCATGATAGGCAAGAATTAAGCCCTTTTGATTCAGTTCTTGTATTGTGTAAAAAAATCTTTTCAATAATTCAGGATCCCTTAAGTCGGGTCCTAATTTTCCAATTTTTTTATACACCTGAGCAAAACAACTGCCTCCAATTTGACTACTATTTTTTCCTAAATCTATAAAAAGAAGTGAGGTATTTTCCGACTCTAAATTTAATTGAGGGGTTAATGTTTTTCTAACATCTGAAACTGGAGCAAAAGCTGTAATTATTACAGAAAGAGGAGAAATCATTTCTAAGTCAGCATTATTTTGCTGCCATTTGGTTTTCATTGACATTGAATCTTTTCCTACAGGAATTGCAATGCCCAGTGAGGGGCATAGGTCAATACCTAATGCTTTTACTGTATCGTAGATTTTAGCATCCTCTCCCGGATGATCAGCAGCAGCCATCCAATTTGCTGAGAATTTAATGTCCGACAAATTTTTGATCGGCGCGGCTGCAATATTAGTAATTGCTTCTCCCACTGCCATTCTTCCAGATGCCATAGAGTCAATTATCGCTAATGGTGCCCTTTCTCCAATGCTCATGCATTCCCCACAAAAATTAGAATAATCAGTTAAAGTCACTGCCACATCAGAAACCGGTATCTGCCAGGGTCCAATCATTTGATCCCTATGCACCAAACCAGTTATTGATCTATCACCGATCGTTATTAAAAATGATTTACTTGCCACTGAGGGTAAAAGTAGGATTCTTTTTACTGTTTCTTTAAAACTTATTTTTTCAACAAGAATTTCTTCGCTCTTGAATTCTTTATATGCAGATTTTCTTGTCATTTTTGGCGGCTTGCCAAGTAAGAAAGAAAGGGGCATATTGACTGGATTATTTTTAAGATAACTATCTGATATTTTCAGCTCAGGCTCATCTGTCGTATAGCCGACCACTGCAAAAGGGCAACGCTCTCTTTTGCAAATCTCTTTAAATAATTCTAATTGCAATAAATCCACCGCTAAGACATAACGCTCTTGTGATTCATTACACCAAATTTCATGGGGTGCCATGCCTAAATCATCATTAGGTATTTCTCTTATCTCAAGATTTGCACCTTTGCTGGCTTCATGAACTAATTCAGGTAGAGCATTTGATAACCCACCCGCTCCCACATCATGGATAAATAAAATAGGATTAGATTCACCATAACCCCAGCAAGTATCGATCACTTCTTGACATCGCCTCTCCATTTCTGGATTTGCTCTTTGCACAGAAGCAAAATCTAATTTTTGATCTGAAGCGCCCGCTGTCAGTGATGAAGCAGCTCCACCACCAAGACCAATTAACATTGAAGGTCCCCCTAAAACTATTAAAGGCGTACCTGCAGAAAATTTTTTTTTCTCGATATGATCTTCTCGAATGTTGCCAAGGCCTCCAGCAAGCATTATTGGCTTATGATAACCAAATAATTGATCATTAAATTTTTCTTCATATGTTCGAAAATAGCCTAATAAATTTGGTCGACCAAATTCATTATTGTAAGCAGCTGAGCCAATGGGTGCCTCAATCATAATATCTAATGCTGAGACAATATGTGGTGGTCGTCCAAACTCTGTTTCCCAGTCACACTCTTCACCCGGAATAAGTAAATTTGAGACGGAAAATCCACATAACCCTGCTTTTGGTTTTGCACCTCTTCCTGTTGCCCCCTCATCTCTTATTTCACCACCAGAGCCAGTTGCAGCTCCAGGATAGGGGGCGATAGCAGTTGGATGATTATGGGTTTCAACTTTCATAAGGATGTGTATATTTTCCTCTAGTTCTGAATATACTTTTGTCTTTGGTGACGGAAAGAATCGCTTTCCTTTATGGCCTTGAATAACTGATGAATTATCCTTGTACGCAGAAAGCACGTTATCAGGGGATAATCGCGTAGTGTTTTTTATCATCTCAAACAGAGTGTATTTCTTATTTTTATTATCGATGATCCAATCTGCATTAAAAATTTTATGTCTGCAGTGCTCAGAATTTGCCTGCGCGAACATCATTAGCTCGATATCATTTGGATTTCTATCAAGTTTATTATAATTATTATAAAGGTAGTCTATTTCATCTTCACTAAGAGCAAGGCCTAAACTTGAATTGGCACTTTTAAGGCAACTTTTTCCCCTATTTTTTATATCTATTTCAAGAAGTGACTTTGGTTCTGATTTTAAAAATAATTTTTTTGCGTCAGCGAGTTCAGAAAAGACCACCTCGGTCATGGGATCATGAAAAATTTTATAAATTTTTTTTAATATTTCTTTATCAATCTTTTTCCCATTAAAATAATAAATAATTCCACGCTCAATACGATCCACATAATTTAACCCACAATTTTTTACTATTTCTGTTGCTTTTGATGACCAAGGAGAAATCGTTCCAAAGCGCGGTGTTACAATTATTTTAAAATCACTGGACCAATCGTTTTTTTCTTCGTTTCCATACCTAAGTAGTTCAATGAGAATTTTCTTATCTACGTCATTTACCTTTTTAGAAGAATCAATAAAATGAACGAATTCAGCATAAATTTTAAACTCAGTATTTATTAATTTTTTTATGCGATCTACAATTTTTCGAAGTCGAAAATCAGAAATTGCTGACGATCCATGCAAAATTAACATGAAAAAATCCTATGAAATAATTGGAAAAAATTTTTCATTTTTCTAAATTGGTAAGCCCTTTTTATGCTCTTATATTGAACCAATCACTTATTTGGTCCTGGTTTAATAGGGTTAATCGACTCTTTATATCAGGTCCAACCTTTTTAAGCGCCTCTTTGACAAGTTCGGGCTTATTATTATTTTTACTAATATGGCCAATTACAAGATGAGATAAATGGGAATATTCTATCGACAAAAGAAAATCAACTGCCTGATCATTGCTTAAATGACCATATTTTCCGCTTACTCGAGCTTGAAGAGATGCTGAGTAAGGGCCTTCCTCAAGCATTTTTTGATCATAATTACATTCAAGTAATAAAGCATCAAGCTTAGAATATTTATTAACGATAAATGGAGTTTTTTTTCCCAAATCAGTAAGTAGCCCAAAAGTTAATTCATTATGTTCAAAAATAAATTGTGTAGGCTCTCTTGCATCATGGGGCACCGTAATAGGCATAAAATCTATATCTCCGACTGTAAGAGATTCTTTTGTGCTATGAAAAAGATGAAGTTTGGATATTATTCCCAAATCAATCGCGCTGTGTGTGCCATAACTCATCCAAACTGGAATATTAAAGAATCTTGATAAAGCTCCAACGCCCCGACCATGATCACGATGCTCATGCGTAAGTAGCAGAGCATCAACGCTTGCTAGATCGGTATTAAGATGAGCTGCTCTTTTGATAATTTCTTTTACCGAATAACCACAATCAATTAAGAGGGTTGTATTTTTACTTTGTACTAAAGTAGCGTTCCCCCCACTACCAGATCCTAATGATGCAAACCTAAACATTAAAAAAAATTTTCACCTAATATCATTACTTTTCTTACAAAGATAATCAACAAATAATTTCTATCGAATTTCCTCTCTCAGAAGACTTAAAATGCGCTTTCCAGTATCTCCAGCGCTTTCTTTACCATCTGCACTAAGCACCCTTACAATTGTTTTCTCTGATTCATTAATTAAAATAATTTGATAACCCTCTGGTTTCTTTTTTTCGCCGTCATCCCAAAACTTAAGAGACGAAATAATTCCTGAAGCATCTGCCTCTTTTGCTGGATCATTATAACGAACGAAATAAATACCTTTTGATCGATTCCTATCCTCAACTGCAAAACCAATCCTATCTAAAGATAGCCCAATCAGCCTCCATGCTCGTGCGAAATCATTATCTATTATAAGCTTTACACCATCTTTACCTTGAACTAATTGTGATCTCGCTATTTTTCTTTTGCTGCTTGTTGCTACTTGAGCATTAGCGCGAGCTTCTGCTGCCCCAAGAAATACCATCACTCGCCTTATCATCACTATTTCTAATTCAGGATCGCGATCTCGGGTTGTCCACGCAAAAGTTTCACCCTTCTCGTCAGCATTACTGGTTACTATCTCTTCCATTCCATAATGGGTCATAAAGATTTCTGTTTTACCCGAGCCTATCCTTTCTATTCTTAATCTATACTGATCGCGCAAACTAGTGTCATACAGAGTATCTAAGGCATTTCTCAGAACATTGGTGAGAGGACCGCTAGCTATATTTGCACGATTTTCAATCCAACTGGTCCTCATAATGCCCAAATCAGGGTCCTGCTCTTCAAGCAGAATTCCTTGATCTTCCCAAAAATCTATTAATCGATCCCAAATAATGTCTGCGTTTGCGTCGACTATTATCCATCTTTTATCTCCATCTCGCTCCAAACGAATATTAGGGTTCTCTGGCATTACAGATTTTGTTCTTCCTGAACTATTTATTCCTCTTATCTCTCGATCTGTCACATATTCTGAATAATTTGTCACAACCCCTAAACTACTTCCAGGTATAGCTAATCGATCATTTATGCTGCGTGAAGTTAAATCAGGAGGTAATTCTAAATTTCGTTCTGCTTGCTTTTCGCGTTTGTACTCCACAGCTTTATCAGGTAAATATTTATTTACCTCTATGCCGCCGCATCCTACTAAAAAGAAGGAGCCTAATAAAAAAATTTGAAAATAAAAAAGCCTACCCATATCTTTATTTTTATCCATACTATTCATAAGCTCAAAATTTATTGTTGAATCTCAGCATCTAATACTACTTTATTAATTACTTCCTGGAATTCCTCAGAAAGCCAAGTTAAAGGCAACCGTATACCGTTATCAATTAAACCTAATTGTGATAAAGCATATTTTACCGGAATTGGGTTTGCTTCAATAAATAAAGAAGAATGTAAACCATCTAGTCTAGCGTTTATCTCATTCGCTTCTATTTTGTTTCCAGTCAATGCAGCTTTACACATCAAATGCATTAACCTTGGAGCAACGTTTGCGGTAACTGATATATCTCCATTGGCACCTAAAAAAATAGCTTCTTTTGCGGTCGCATCGTCACCACTGTAAATAGCAAAATCATGGCCTATCATGTCTCTTATTGTTGTTATTCGGTTCAAATCACCAGTTGCCTCCTTCACGCCGACTATATTGTCTATTTTAGAAAGATTAGCGATTGTCTCTGGCAACATATCTACGGCAGTTCTCCCTGGAACATTGTAAAGGATTTGGGGTATTTCAACTGCTTCTGCGATTGCTTTATGGTGCAAATAAAGCCCTTTTTGGGTTGGCTTATTATAATACGGGGTCACCAATAAACAGGCATCTACGCCCGCCGATTTCGCGCATTTTGTGAGACTTATAGCTTCGTCAGTGGAATTTGCTCCAGTTCCAGCAATGACAGGTACTCTTTTTTCCGCAAATTCCACGGTCTTTTTTATTGTTTCGCAATGCTCTTTTTCATTTAAAGTCGCCGATTCACCAGTAGTGCCGACAGAAACAATTGCGTCTGTTCCTTTTTCAACATGCCAATCAACCAGTTTTTTCAAAGATTTATAATCAATATTTCCATCAGATAGCATAGGCGTTACTAGTGCTACAAGACTACCTTGAATCATATTCAACTCCAAATTCAATACGATATGTTGTTTAAAACCCTTACTTTTTTTTCATAAACTAAAAATATTCTCAAGATGTATAATATATGTATCTCTTATATTTTTCATAGCTTCCGTCAGTAGTTCTGACGTTAACATCAAAAGGAGACAAAAAGTAATGACAAATGTTCTTTTGGTCTTGATCTTATTTAGTTTTTGGACACTTCTATCGGGTCATTATACTCCTTTGTTGCTTACACTGGGAATTACATCTGTCCTAACCGTCACTTGGCTAAAAATGCGCATGGATAAGGCAGATAATCATCATATTCACCTTCGTCCGACTTTTAATCTTATTAAATATTTTTTGTGGCTCTACGGACAAGTTGTGCTTGCTAATTTCGCAGTAAGTAAGCGAATTCTGAGTCGTAAACTCGATATTCAGCCAACGTGGGAGCCCCTTGATACGAATCTCGAAAGTAATTTACAGATAACTTTTTATGCAAACTCAATCACACTAACACCGGACACATTTACAACAAACATAACAGATGGAAAGCTTATGATTCATTCTTTGTGGTCTGAGAGCTATGAAAGCTTGCAAAAAGGTGAAATGGAAAGTCGTCTAAGAAAAACGGGAATTTGATAATGTTAATGATAACTTGTATTTCTGTTTTATTTTTTTGCATGTTCCTTATTATAATTCGTGCTTTGATTGGGCCTAGTATTTACGATAAAGTTCTTGCGGTAAATATGTTCAGCACAAAGACGGTCTTGATTATTTCGATAGGAGGATATGTATTGGGTTGGACGAGTTTTGCTGATATTGCCTTATTGTATGCTCTTATAAATTTTATTGGAACCATCGCAGTTCTTCGATTTATTGAAGCAACTGTAGAAAAAAAAGAAAATTATAGTAAGGAAAAATCATTGTGAGTATTTTTATCGAGCTTATAAGTGGATTTTGCTTACTAGCAGGATGCTTCTTTTGCCTAGTTGGTGCTATAGGGATTCTTCGATTGCCAGACATATTTTGTCGACTTCATGCATCGAGCTTAAATGAAACCCTAGGAACGCCACTCATTTTACTCGGACTAATAATACAAATAGGACCCAATTTAATAAGCTTAAAGCTCTTATTAATTGCTATTTTTATATTAATTACAAATCCAACTGCTACACATGCAATTAGTCGCGCATCTTTACACGGAGGAATAAAGCCTCTCACGTCTACAAAGGAGCAAAAACTATCGAGATCTTAATAAATATCGTTCTTCTTTTCCTATTACTTGTTATCGCAATATCTGCTCTTCGAATACTCGATCTTTTTGTTGTAACGATGTTATTTGGTATTTACAGCCTCATTACAGCTTCTCTTTTTATTAATTTAGATGCTGTAGATGTAGCTTTCACAGAAGCAGCAGTTGGTTCTGGCATATCTACCATACTTTTATTAGCTTCATTAAGAATTGTTGGTCGTTTTGAAAAAAAACATAATAAAAGTTTTTATTTACCTTTAATAATAGTATGTGCAACCGGTGCTGCTCTTATTTATGGATTACTAGATGCTCCTTTATTAGGGGAAAAGAATTCACCCGCTCAGTTACATATAGCACCAGTTTATATTGAAGAAGCGCCCATAAAAACAGGAATTCCAAATATAGTCACAGCTGTATTAGCGAGCTATAGAGGATTTGATACCCTAGGAGAAGTTATTGTTGTTTTTACAGCAGGAATTGCAATTTTATTATTGCTGGGCACATCAAGACCAGAAGAAATAAGAGATTATGGAAGTACCCAAGATCAAAATATTCAAAAAAATGTCGTCAAGATAGTAATACCATTTATTTTAGTATTCGCTCTTTATGTTCAATTTCATGGTGATTATGGTGCAGGAGGTGGATTTCAAGCCGGAGTTATATTTTCCTCGGGCCTGATTATTTATGATCTCGTCTTTGGAAATTTGCTGATTCGAAAGATTGTATCAATTCAGAGCCTAATAAAGCTTTCTTCGTTGGGTGTCCTACTATTTGGAGGAACAGGGTTATATAGCATAATCGATGGTAAAAATTTTCTTGATTACTCTGCTTTAGCAAATGATCCTATACAAGGACAACATCTCGGAATTTTATTAATTGAATTTGGAATAGGTCTTACCGTTTTTTCAGTGATTACCCTGATATATAGTTCCTTTTCTACAAGGCGGATTGCATCATGATTGAAACTTTTATGGGCCTTCTGAATTATTGGGTAGTAGTAATTCTAATGATGACTGGTTTTTTTGTTGTAATAGCACAGGGAAATTTAGTAAAAAAATTAATTGGCCTTGGATTGTTTCAGGCATCTGTTTTTATTTTATATATCTCAATCGGAAAAATTTCTAACGGATCTCCTCCAATAATTGTCGAAAATGTAGAATTGTATTCTAACCCATTACCACATGTATTAATTCTTACAGCTATAGTTGTTGGCGTTGCGACAATGGCAGTTGGCCTTAGTCTGATTATAAGAATCAAAGAGACATATGGAACTATAGAGGAAGATCAAATTCAAAAGGTAGATCTTCAAGCTGAACTAGACGTAGAAGTGGAATAAAGAATGACATTTTTTGAACATATACCGATTCTCGCTATCATAATTCCTTTGCTCTGTGCTCCTTTGTGTCTTTTTCTTGGCAATCAATTTTTTTCTTGGTTGATTAGTATTTTATCTGGAATTTTTGGTATTTATTTTGCCATTGAGTTAATCACTCGAACGATAAATGGGGCAATCATTTCATATAGCTTGGGAGGATGGGATTCCCCATTTGGAATTGAATTAAAGATAGATTTATTAAATGCTTTTGTTTTTCTAATTATCAGTGCAATCGCAATCCTATTGTTTTTTTATTCCTATCACAGTATTAAAAAAGAAATAAATGAAAAAAAACAAACGGCATTTTATGCTGCTTTATTGCTTATTTACGCTGGATTAGTTGGAATTGTCCTTACAGGCGATGTTTTTAATGCTTTCGTATTTTTAGAGATTTCCTCTCTTTCTTCATATGCTGCAATCAGCATGGGGCAAGACAAGCGTGCACTCAATTCCGCATTTCAGTATTTGATAATGGGAACTCTTGGTGCAACATTTTTCTTAATAGGAATTGGTTTTCTCTATGCTATGACCGGTACATTAAACATGTCAGATCTCGCACAACGATTACCTGAAGTAAGAGATACAACTACAGTAAGAACAGGAGCAGCATTCATTTTTGTTGGTATAGCATTAAAGTTAGCAATGTTTCCTCTGCACCTTTGGTTGCCAAATGCATATGCTTTTTCACCATCTGTTGTGAGTATTTTTTTAGCTGCTACATCAACAAAGGTGGCAATTTATCTTTTGATGAGAATGTTATTCACAGTTTTTGGGGTAGAGCTTACTTTCAAAGAAATGCATTTAGAATATTTGCTATTACCATTAGCAGCTCTAGCAATTTTGAGTACTTCGCTTGTCGCTATCTTTCAAACAAACCTAAAAAGAATGATGGGTTATTCATCTGTAGCTCAAATTGGCTATATGTTAATGGGCATAGGAATGATGAATATTTCAGGTACAACCGCGACACTAATTCATATTTTCAACCACGCACTCATGAAAGGTGCTCTTTTTATGGCATTGGGTGCAGTTTTCTTTCGAATCGGTTCTGTTAATTTAAAAAACCTAGCTGGAATCGGCCATTTCATGCCTTGGACCATGGGTGTTATCTTGATTGGAACTATGTCTTTAATTGGCTTCCCATTAACCGCTGGCTTTGTGAGTAAGTGGTTTTTAATCAGTTCTGCGTTAGAGGCAGGTTTTTGGTGGATTGTTCCTATTATTATTCTAGGATCACTTTTGGCTGCAATTTATACTTGGAGAATAATTAATGTTTTATGGCTTAAAAAAACGATCAAATCCAACATAGAAATAAAAGAGGCGCCTTTAAGTCTTTTGATGCCCGCTTTATTGTTAGCTCTCGCAAATATTTACTTTGGAATAAACACCGATATTCCAATAAGTAATGCTGAAAATATAGCTATTTTTTTATCGGGCATGATTAAATGACTAACGAATTAATACTTATTATCATAGCTCTGCTTCCACTTATCGGGGCTTTTTTTATTTTAATCTCAGGCCGATTTTCTATCTTGCGCGATGTATTTGTTTTTTTATTTCCAATAATACTTCTTATAATTTTTATATTATATTTTGGGAAATTAGTAACGAAAAATGAAGCGATTTTATTTTTTGAGATAATACCTAATTTAACCTTATTTTTTTCGCTTGATTATCTAGGATTAATATTTTTAGGCCTTATAACTATTCTTTGGCCGATAGCTAGTATTTATACAATTGGCTACATGCGAAAAAATAAGGAGGATAATCAAACCCGTTTTCATGTTTTTTTTGCACTCTCTATTTGCGGTGCTATATGTGTAGCATTATCTGGCAATCTTTTAACATTATTCATAGCATATGAGGCTTTAACTCTTTTTACTTATCCTTTGGTTGCACATAAAAACAATGAAGATGCAAAAAAAGGTGGGCGTGTTTACTTAGCTATCCTATTGTTTACTTCTATTGGATTATTTCTTCCTGCAATTATTTGGATCTATCAAATTACAGGCACCTTAACTTTCACAGATGGTGGAATATTTACCAATAAGGCAATCAGCGAAGCTACTTTTACAATACTGATTTTATTGATTCTATTTGGCGTTGGTAAAGCTGCAATTATGCCTTTCCACAGATGGTTGCCAGCAGCAATGGTTGCTCCCACACCAGTTTCTGCTCTTCTTCATGCAGTTGCGGTCGTAAAAGCTGGAGTTTTCAGTATAACAAAAATATTTATTTCTATTTTTGGAATTGATCAAATTTCTCAAATTGGTTCAATAGATTGGCTACTCGGAATATCTGCAGCTACTATAATTATTGCTTCCTTGTTTGCATTGAAAGAGAACAATTTAAAAAAATTACTGGCTTACTCGACCGTAAGCCAACTATCTTATGTAGTTTTTGGGGTATTAATTCTTGCGCCCTTATCTATTGCTGGAGCTATATTGCATATCTTGGCACATGCATTTGGAAAAATTACTTTATTCTTTGCAGCAGGCTCTATTTACTCAGTTTCCAAAAAAACAAAAATAGATGAATTAAAGGGAATTGGTTGGCGCATGCCATGGACTATGGGCTCTTTTAGTGTAGCTGCTCTATCTATGATTGGCGTACCTCCATTGGCTGGCTTTTTATCAAAATGGTATTTTCTATTAGGAACATGGCAATCTGAGCATTATTTTGCGATGACAATAATTGTAGTGAGTACTTTATTAAACACGGCCTATTTTATACCAATTTTATATATCTCTTGGTTCTATCGTCCCCAGGATAATAATGAGTTTGGGGAGGCGCCGCCAGCAATTGTTCTAAGTTTAGTTTTGACAGCAATACTTACATTTAGTTTATTTTTATGGGTTGAATTCCCCCTCCAACAGATTTTTTTGATATCAGGAATATCGCCATGACACAACAAAAAGAACATTGGTTAACAAAAAAAATCACAATAAAATTCACCTGGATCATATTTTTTATAATGCTAATCCTTACTTTATTGATGAATTTTTTTGTACAGCAGTATAATTTTTTTTGGATAGATGGAACTTTTGGTTTTTATGCTTGGTATGGATTTCTAGTCTGTGTGGGTCTTGTATTATTTTCAAAAATCTTAAGTATGCTTATAAGCAGGCCTGATGATTATTATAGTGAAGAAAATGAAGAGTAAAATTAATGATTGATTTGTTTATTTTTTCGCCAGGCTTATGGCTTATATTTGGTGGCTTGCTCTTTATATTTTTAAAACAAGTATGGCGATTAATCATCGTTATTCTTGCTCCAATAGTTGCACTTATAAATATTTGGGCTATTCCAGAGAGTGCAAATTGGACAGTAGAATTTCTTGGGCTGGCGCTTCAACCGGTCCTCAATTCAAGTATGGGGAGTTTATTTGCTATAGTTTTTTGTCTTATGGCCCTAATTGGCGGAATCTTTGCTTATAGAATTGCAAATACCCAAGAGCTAGCAGCTGCATATATTTATGCAGGAAGTGCAATTTGCGTAACATTTGCGGGCGATTGGATTACCTTATTCGTTTTTTGGGAATTAATGGCTATTGGATCGACAATTGTAATATGGTCCTCTAATACTGAATTGGCAAAAGCTGCCGCACTTCGTTACATATTAGTGCATTTTTTTGGTGGTATGCTTTTACTTGGAGGCATTGCAGGTTATTCGCTTGAAGCAGGCTCTCTTTATATTGTTTCATTAGATACAAATAGTCTTGCAACATGGTTAATTTTAGCGGGAATCCTAGTAAACGCAGGTGCGCCTCCATTGTCAGCCTGGATAGCTGATTCTTATCCTGAAGCAAGCCCAAGTGGCGCCGTTTTTTTATCGGCATTTACCACAAAAACTGCTGTGTTTGTTCTAATAATAGTTTTCCCAGGCGCTCCCGTTCTAATTCCGATTGGCCTATTTATGATTTTTTATGGAATAGTCTATGCACTTATTGAAAATGATATGCGGCGCATCTTGGCGTATAGCATAGTAAATCAAGTTGGGTTCATGGTTACTGCTATTGGAATCGGAACGGAAATGGCTATAAACGGAGCTGCCTCACATGCCTTTGCTCATATTATCTATAAGGCTTTATTATTTATGTCAGCCGGAGCGGTCCTTTATAAAACAGGTAAACGAAAATGCACTGATTTAGGGGGGCTTTTTAGAACCATGCCAATAACTACCTTTTTAGGAATTATTGGTGTTTTAACAATTGCTGCTTTTCCCTTTACTTCTGGATTCACAACAAAATCTATGATTCCTGAAGCCGCAGCAAATCAAGATTTAATTATTGTTTGGTTTATTTTGATTGCTGCCTCTGCCGCTGTTTTACTTCCTGATATAAAATTTCCTTGGTTAGTTTTTTTTCAAAAAGATTCTGGCTTAAGACCAAGCGAAGCACCTAAAAATATGCTAACTGCAATGTGGATTTTGGCATTGATTTGCATTGGTTTAGGTTTATATCCTGATCCACTTTATGCACTTCTTTCATTTTCTGTAGACTATGAAGCCTATACAGCTGCCCATCTAATCTCTCAATTGCAGCTCCTATTATTCGCCGGTCTTGCATTTTTTATTATGTTACCTTTAATCAAAGGCGTGCTCACAATAAATTTAGATTTTGATTGGTTCTATAGAAAACTTTTTAAAAAATTAATCCTTTATTCATTTAAGAAAGAAAGGTATGTTGAGCTAAAAATAGTTAGATTTCTGCATGAAAAATGGCAATCATTAATTACGAGTCTTTTTTTCCATCATGGGCCGCATGGTTTTCTGGCAAGAAGTTCGCCAATAGGAAGTATGGCATTATGGGTTGCTGTAGTTTTAGTTGTGTCTCTATTGTTATTTTTTTCATAGAAAATATAGGTATTCATCCATATTTTTTTTGAATGTACTCTAAGACAATTTTTTGAAATTCTAGAGCGATGTTTTCTCCCTTCAAAGTTACCGTTTTCTCTCCATCAACAAACACCGGCGCCGAGGGAGATTCTCCGGTTCCTGGTAGGCTGATTCCAATATTTGCGTGCTTACTCTCGCCCGGACCATTAACTATACAACCCATTACAGCGACGTCCATGTTTTCAACACCAGGATACATTTTTCTCCAAATTGGCATTTGGTCCTGGAGGTAAGACTGGATATCTTGCGCTAACTTTTGAAAATAGGTACTTGTTGTTCTTCCACAACCTGGGCACGCAATTACCTGTGGCATAAACGCCCTCAAACCAAGCGATTGTAATATTTCTTGGCCTACTTGCACTTCTTGCGTTCGCTTGCCGCCAGGCTCAGGGGTGAGTGAGATACGTATTGTGTCTCCTATTCCTTGCTGGAGGAGAACAGATAATGCAGAGGTAGATGCAACAATTCCTTTTGAACCTATGCCTGCTTCGGTAAGGCCCAGATGTAGCGCATAATCGCATCTTTGAGCCAAAAGTTGATAAATATTGATTAGATCTTGAACACCACTCATCTTGCAAGAAAGAATTAGTTTATTGTGTTGAAGTCCAATTTCTTCAGCTTTTGCGGCGCTTCTCAATGCTGAAGTAACCATAATCTCACGCATGATGTTATCTGCATCGAGTGGAACTTTTGAGCTAGCATTTTTATCCATCATCTCTGCTACTAAGTCCTTATCGAGAGAGCCCCAATTCACACCAATTCTTACCGCTTTATCATAGCGAATGGCAGTTTCGATCATGCTAGCAAATTGAGCATCCTTTTTTTCACCACTGCCAACATTTCCGGGATTTATCCGATATTTAGCAAGCGCCTGAGCGCAATCTGGATATTTTGCTAAAAGACGATGGCCATTAAAATGAAAATCCCCAATAAGAGGCACTATTACATTTCTTTTATCGAGTTTTTCTCGAATAAAGGGCACAGCTTTTGCTGATGCATCATTATTTACGGTGATTCTTACCAACTCAGAACCCGCTAAAGCTAAATCGACAATTTGTTCAACTGTTGAATTTATATCTGCTGTATCTGTATTTGTCATCGATTGAACGACAACAGGAGCCTGACCCCCGACTACAACATGTCCAACTTTTACGCCTGCGGTAGTATGGCGTTGATTGAATCTACTCATTCTTTATTTCTCGATAGTCATATATTCAATAGATGAAAACCAAATAGACAGTTAATTTTATTTACCTCAAGTCTATAAAATTTCATGAATAAACATTAAACTAGACCTTTTTTTTAACCTGTCTTATATCGTAGTACTATAATTGAAATAGTTTAATCAATCATAGACGTATTATCTAATATTTTGTTTAATAATATGCATAATTAACCATTTTACCTGTGCCAAAAATTTGGCATTTTCTGACTGAAGCTTGGACAAAACTTAAATAAAGAGGAATTAGAGATGTCTCGAGAAAAAATCTACAAGATAAATGATAATTTTGTCTCGAGAGCAAACATGACCAAAGAACTTTATCAAGAGCTATACAAGCAATCCATTGAGGATCCCTCTGGCTTTTGGGATAAACAAGCAAACAAGTATCTGAGTTTTTTTAATAAATATGATGAAGTGTTAAATTGGTCATTTTCAAAAGAAGATCTCCATATTCGCTGGTTTAAGAATGGAACACTTAATGTCTCTTTTAATTGTTTAGATCGTCATTTAGAAAAAAATGGTAATGAAACAGCGCTAATTTGGGAAGGTGATGATCCAGAAGTCTCTGCAACCATGAGTTTCAAAGAATTGCATAGTAAGGTTTGTAAATTCTCGAATGTTTTAAAAAAATATCAGGTAACAAAAGGAGATAGAGTTTGTATTTATATGCCTATGATTCCTGAAGCAGTTATTGCTATGTTAGCTTGTACGAGAATAGGAGCAGTACACTCGATAGTATTCAGCGCCTTCTCTTCGGAGGCCTTAGCTAACCGAATCAAAGATTCAAATTGTAAGATACTCATAACCGCAGACACATCTTCTCGTGGTGGAAAAAGCATTCCCCTAAAAAAACATGCTGATCGGGCCTTGGAGCAATGCAAAAGTGTCGAAGTCTGCTTCATAGCAAAAAAAGAAAATTCTAGTTGTAATTGGAATGATGATAAAGATATATGGATGCAAGAAGAAATGGAGCATGCTTCTGAAATTTGCGAACCAACTGAAATGGATGCTGAGGATCCCCTTTTTATTCTCTATACATCTGGCTCTACTGGTAAGCCAAAAGGCGTGCTTCATTCTACGGCTGGTTATTTACTACAAGCAGCAATGACTCATGATTTGGTTTTTGATTACAAAAAAGGAGAGGTTTTTTGGTGCACTGCCGATATTGGATGGATTACAGGACATAGTTACATTGTCTACGGCCCTCTCGCAAATGGAGCAACCACTCTTCTTTTCGAGGGTGTGCCAACTTATCCAGATGCGAGTAGATTTTGGCAAGTATGCGATAAACATAATGTTTCTATATTTTACACTGCTCCTACAGCAATTAGAGCATTAATGTCACAAGGAGATAATTTTGTCACTGCTACCTCTAGAAAATCTTTAAGAGTTCTAGGCACAGTTGGAGAGCCAATTAATCCAGAAGCATGGGAATGGTATTACCATGTTGTAGGAAATAGTAAATGTCCAATTGTTGATACTTGGTGGCAAACGGAAACAGGTGCTCATATGCTCACACCATTACCGGGAGTAAATGCACTTAAACCAGGTGCCGCTATGCAGCCATTTTTTGGAGTACAGCCTGTATTACTCGACGAGAAGGGAAAGGAAATTAAAGGAAATCCAGCTGAAGGATTTTTAGCGATAAAGCATCCTTGGCCCTCACAAATGAGAACTGTCTATGGTGATCATGAGAGATTTTACGATACTTATTTTGGGATATATAAAGGATATTATTTTTCTGGAGATGGTGCGCGTAGAGATAATGAGGGACACTATTGGATAACTGGCCGAGTCGATGATGTTCTTAATGTTTCTGGCCATAGACTAGGAACAGCAGAAATAGAATCTAGCATAGTGTTACACAAAAATGTTGCAGAAGCGGCTGTTGTTGGTTTTCCCCATGAGATCAGCGGACAAGGAATTTATGCTTATGTGACATTAATGAAACATATAGATCCGAGCACTGAGCTTAAAACAGAGTTAATTAATTTAGTCCGACAAGAAATTGGTCCAATCGCAAAAATTAATATAATTCAATGGGCGCCATCTTTACCTAAGACACGATCAGGTAAAATCATGCGGCGCATCTTAAGAAAAATTGCCGCAAATGAAATTGAAGATCTCGGAGACATTTCAACTCTTGCAGACCCAAATGTGGTTAATGATTTAATCAAAAATAAAGAAAAAATTTAAGCTTATCTCATCTTACCTGAGACAAAAGATGCAAGACTTCCAACTGTTTCAAAAACCTCATTATTTATTTCTTCATCAGAAATTTTGATATTTAACTTTTGCTCTAAGGCAGCAATTAAGCCTACAACGGCTATCGAATCAAATTCAGGAATTGCCCCAATAATTGGACTGTCCTCATTTAAAAAATCAGCCCTTTCTCCTAATTGGAGATGAGTCCGAAATAAAGTCTTTATTATCTCTAACGAATTATCCATATATATTCCAATACGATTATGTATAACACAGCTTTTTTTCAAAAAAAATTTTTTCTCAAAAGGAAGCCTGGTTTATGAATCGATTAAAAGACTCCAGTTTAAATGCCTTTTTTAAATCTTCAGGTCTATCAATGTCCCAAGACTCTTTTAATTCTATTAAATTTATATTTTTTTCTTTACATCGTTGTCGCGAAATTTCAGCGACAGAATCAGTTCCCCAAGGAATATTTACAAAAAGACTTTTATGTGTCTTTTTCATACCTAACAATACATATCCCCCATCCTCTGCTGGCTTCATAACTATATCATCTTTATTTTCAAGCTTTATAAATGCCTCCTCGATATCCTGATTATTTAAAGCTGGTGCATCAGTACCAATTAAAATTATCGAGTCAGTATTCTTTAATTCCTTTTTTGTAGCATTGTACATTCTTTCCCCTAAGTCTTTACCCTTTTGATAATGCATACTTACCGGAAAATCCTGCAAAATTTTAGGGAAGAAGTTTAAATCTCCATCCGAAGTTACATATATCAAAACTGAAGCGAGATCCGAAATACATCTTTCAACTAATGTGTACTTTATGCATTTCTTATAAAAATCCAGCGCGCCTTCTGGCCCCAAAAGTGGAATTAACCGTTTTTTTACAAATCCAATTTTTGGTGTTTTTGCAAAAATGAGGATCTTTGAATTTGGAAATTTCATTACTTATAAAATCTTGAAAGTTTTTTTGGCGAAATACGAAAAAAGAAACCTAGCCTTAGGGCCCACATCAAAAAAATCGTACGTAGCACACCTTTTTTTTCCCATCGACGAGCAGAGGTCTGAAGAAATTTATCTAAAATTCTTGGAGATTCTATACTTTTTAGACGTTTACAAATTTCTATATCCTCCATTAATGGAATTGGAGCAAAACCATTTAGCTCATTAAATTTTTTACGATGGATAAATATTCCTTGATCCCCAGTCCCAATCTGACTTGCTTTTGATCGCTTATTCATCATCCATTCAATCACTCGAAAATACCATCCTTTTCCATCCAGGCATATTTGGCAAAATCCCCAAGATCGATCTGCCTTTTCAAATGATCTAATAATATCTCTTGGAGATTTTAAAAAAATTGTATCTGCATGCACAAACCATAACCAACTTTTCCTACTATTTTTTGCGCCAAGATTCATCTGTAGGGATCGGCTGGCTTCCCCAATGATCAGGAGATCGCATAACTTTTTTGCTTTTTTGCACGTATCATCAATACTTCCGCCATCACTCACAATTACTTCAATTCCATCTTCTCTTAAAAATTGAAGTTGTTGCAATAAGATTTCTATTGATCGACTTTCATTCAGAGTTGGCACAATAATCGAAACCGATGCACTCAATTTAAAGCACCGCCACAACTGCTACCCTGCCCAGCGGTACATCCGAAGCAGTGATCTGCCACAGCAATAGTTTTATTGATTAACTTATCTATATTTAATTCAGAAACATGCATGCGCCTACCTCCCTCCTTCAGCGGCATGTTTAACATCTGATTAAAATCACAATCATAAACAAATCCTTCCCAGTCGACACTTATGAGATTACGACACATAACAGAGGTAAGATTATCTGCCTTATACGATGCTTTTAGAAGAGCCAAATAGTCAGCAAACTGTCCCTTAGATAAAAGCATACTGCCAAATCTTTTAATTGGCATATTGGCGATTGTAAATAAATTCGAAAATTCTATTCCTATTTCACCTAACCTTTTTTTATAGTCTATTTCTAGCTTTGTTTGATCAGGAGGCAAATATGGTCCTAATGGATTATAAACCAGACTCAATTTCAAATTACTATCACTCTTGCCATAACCCAATTTATTCAGCTTTTTTAATCCTAATATACTTCCATTAAAAACGCCCTTACCTCTCTGAGAATCGACGTTCTCCTCTGAATAGCATGGCAAAGATGCAATAATTTCTACCTTATTTTTGGCTAGAAATTTTGCGAGATCATAGTGTTCTAATTCATTTAGAATTGTTAAATTACATCTATCAATAACGTTTACATTTAAGGATCGAGCAGCAGACACTAATCTGCGGAATTCTGGATTCATTTCTGGTGCGCCACCAGTGAGGTCGATACACTCGATCATGCCTGTTTTTAATATCATGATTATTTGGTCAATTACTTCAGATGACATAATTTCTTTTCTTCTCGGCCCTGCATCAACATGGCAATGTTGGCATTGCTGATTACATAAGTAGCCCAAATTTATCTGAAGTGTTTTAAGTTTTTCTCTCGATATGGAAGGAAAAGTGCCAGGAAATAAATATGGTGTGGTATCAAGCATTTGATTCTTTTATCCTAAAATATACTGGTTACTTCTAGAATGTTAAACTATATCTATTGCCCCTGTAGCTCAGCTGGATAGAGCAGCCGCCTCCTAAGCGGCAGGTCGGACGTTCGAATCGTCTCAGGGGCACCATATCAAAATCAACAGTTCTTGTAAGCAATTATAAGCTTTTTCAGATCTTGGCAGAGGCTAAAAAATGGAATTGTGGGAATTTGTCGCTCTAGCTCTACTTGGATTTATTTCTGGCTGGATAAATGTTGTTGCTGGAGGAGGATCCCTAATAAATATACTAGCAATGCTATTCATGGGAATTTCTGGGACTACCGCTAATGGAACCAATAGGATAGCTGTTTTTTTTCAAAATTTAGCAGCATTAGGAACTTTTTGGAGAAGTGGATTTATTGTATTTAAAACCTGTTTTATCCTCTCTTTTTACACATCTTTAGGTGCAGTGGTTGGTGCATTTTTTGGAACAAAATTAGACGCGGTGTGGTTTGATAGATTTTTAGCTTTTATTCTAATAATTGTTTTTTTTGTCATTTGGGGAAAACAAAAAGGCATGAAAGGTAAAAAAATTCAGTCTAGTCTTGCCCGAGCACCACGATTTCAAGGTTACTTTTTACTTATGTTGGCTGGCTTCTGGGGTGGAATTATTCAAGTTGGTGTAGGATTCATTTTAATTCCAATTCTACATTATACTTTTCGCTTGAATTTGGTGGTCACGAACGCCTATAAAACTTTTATTGTGCTCATCTATACTGTTTTAGCGCTCATAATATTCGCAGGTAGTAACAAAATTAATTGGCATATCGGTATAGCCATAGCATCCGGAGCCTTAGTCGGAGGTTGGTGGGGAGCTAAGGCTGCTATTAAATTAAATGCTAAATGGATTTATCACTTCATATATCTCAGTTTAATTGTAACAATTTCTAAGTTATTGTTTTTTTGAATTTTTTAAAGATAAATATATTATTACAATTTTTTTAGTATGTTTGTACTAATTTATTTTTTTTGTTTTTTTTTAAAAAAAAATATAAAATTAACTAAAATTAGTTTAAATTAGGTTGATTGTCCTAAATTATGTCAGAAAAAATTAAAAAACTTGCTAAATCTGGAGCTTTTTTTTCCTCAAACGCCCCATTTATTGAGGATTTATATGACTCTTGGGTGAATGACCCATTGAGCGTTAGTAAAAAATGGAGCCAACAATTCGAAAAGTTAACAACTTCCTCGGATTCGCTTTCTCTCCAAACAAAAAAGGAACATAGAAAAATTCAAAAAAATCTTATAAACAATGCCAAAAAAAGTTCTGTTACTAGCAACATTGCAGATCGCTACACAATCGAAGTTGCCGAACAACAGGTAAAAGTATTACGGCTTATTAATGCCTATCGTGTCAGAGGGCATCAGGCTGCAGACTTGGATCCTCTCAGTTTAAACAATCCCTTTAATCTCCCCGAGCTCGATCCTTTGGACTATGGATTAAATGAAAAATCAATGACTCAGTTATTCAACACTGGATCTTTGTTTGCGCCCAATAAATTACCATTATCTGAAATTTTAAGAATTGTTAAAGAAGTATATACAGGTTCCGTCGGATCAGAGTACATGCATATCACCGACACATCTGAGAAAAGATGGATACAACAAAGACTTGAAACTTATCGAGGCCGCCCAGAATTAACAAACGAAAATAAAAAATGGCTTCTTCACTTATTAATTTCAGCAGAAAATATAGAAAAATTCATGCATAAGCGTTTTGTTGGCCAAAAACGTTTTTCTCTTGAAGGTGGAGAGTCCCTCATTCCATTATTAGATGAATTAATAGCAAGAGGGTGTGCAAATGATGTGAAGGAAATGGTAATTGGAATGGCGCACAGAGGAAGATTAAATGTTTTAGCAAATATAATGGGGAAGCCGCCGGGCGAGATTTTTAAAGAATTTACTGGGGCTCGCCCTACTAAATCCAATGAAGAAATTATCTCTTCGGGGGATGTTAAGTACCATATGGGTTTTGCAAGTGATCTTCGTTTTGATGAAAAAAAAATCCATGTTTCTTTAGGCTTCAATCCATCTCATTTGGAAATAATTACTCCTGTTGTTATTGGATCAGTAAGAGCGAGGCAACAACGATATAAGGATATTGATGGAAAAAAGATCGTGCCTATTGTTATTCATGGTGATGCTGCATTCTCAGGTCAGGGTGTGAATATGGAAACACTTAATATGTCACAAGCCAGAGGGTATTCTGTCGGTGGCACACTCCATATAGTTATTAATAATCAAATTGGTTTTACTACTAGCAATACCTTAGATAGTCGTTCAACATACTACTGCACCGATGTCGCAAAGATGGTGCAAGCTCCAATTTTTCACGTAAATGGCGATGATCCAGAAGCGGTGCTATTTGTAGCTCGCCTAGCTTTTGATTACCGAATGCGCTTTAAAAAAGATGTAGTAATAGATTTAGTTTGCTACCGAAGACAAGGGCACAATGAAGCTGATGAGCCGGCTGTTACTCAACCACTTATGTACAACATAATTCGCAATCATCCCTCAGCAATCAAGAAATATACTGACCAACTGATAAAAGAAAAAATTTTAACCAAACAAGAAGCTTTAGAAAAAAGTAATGGTATCAATGCTGCTTTTGAGAGTGGCTTTTGTGTGGGTCGAAAAACTGAATTTAATAAAAAGGAAAAGAAAAAGATAAATTGGGCCATTTATAAAGGCAAGAAATGGGATGAAGCTATCGATTTAAAACTTGAATCGAAACTAATATCAAAATTATCAAAAAAAATACTTGCCATTCCGAAGAACTTTACTCTCCACTCGAGGCTACAGCGAATTATTGATAATCAAATAAAAATGTCTGAAGGAAAGTTGCCAATTGATTGGGGATTTGCAGAAACGCTTGCATATGCTTATCTTTTGACAAATAAATATTCGGTTAGACTCTCTGGACAAGACAGTAGACGTGGGACATTTTTTCATCGACATGCAATCTGGAGAAACCAAAATACCGGCGAAAGTTACACACCTCTAAATAACATAAAAGATGATCAAGAGGAGTTTACAATTATTGATTCAGTTCTTTCTGAGGAGGCTGTCTTAGCATTCGAGTATGGTTTTTCAACAGCCGAGCCTAATTGCTTAACAATTTGGGAAGCACAATATGGAGATTTCGCAAATGGCGCTCAGGTTGTTATTGATCAATTTATTACATCGGCTGGTGCAAAATGGGGAATTTATTGTGGTTTAACTTTAATGTTGCCTCATGGATATGAGGGACAAGGGCCAGAGCATAGTTCAGCAAGAATAGAGCGGTATATGCAATTATGTGCAGAATACAATATACAGGTCTGTGTCCCAACATCTCCAGCTCAAATCTTTCATTTATTAGTCAGGCAAATGATTCGTCCTTACAAACGACCTCTTATTATATTTACACCAAAAAGCCTTTTGAGAAATAAAAATGCCTGTTCATCGATCTCAGAAATAAGTGATAGTAAATTTCACAATATTATCGATGATAAAGAAATATCTGATAAATCAAGCGTAAATCAAATAATACTATGCTCAGGTAAGGTATTTTATGATTTAATTAAAGTAAGAAAAGAAAAAAAGCTTTTTAATGTAGCAATAATTCGAATTGAACAACTTTATCCTTTCCCCCAATCTGAATTTATAAAAATCATAAAAAAATATAAAAAAGTAAATAAGTTTATCTGGTGCCAAGAGGAGCCACAAAATCAAGGAGCATGGGATCAAATTAAACATCGCTTTAGTTTTATTTATAAATCTGGATTCGAGGTTTTCTACTCAGGTAGGGAGTCTGCTGCTGCCCCAGCAACAGGATATTCAAAAATACATCATGAGGAGCAAGAAAAACTAATAATTAATGCATTGCTTGGAAATATAGATGTCAAAATGAGAGATCGTGGTTAATTTCTACATAAAGGTGAAGATAAATGACTGATGTTTTAGTACCGACATTGCCAGAATCCATAACTGATGCAACGGTTTTGGCATGGCATAAAAAACCTGGTGATGCCGTAAGGAGAGATGAAAATCTTATTGATCTAGAAACAGATAAAGTAGTGCTGGAGGTTCCTGCACCCAGTGATGGAATTCTCGTAACAATAAAAGCTGATGTAGGTACTATTGTATCTACGAATGATGTATTAGCTCAAGTAGAAGACCAATTTGAAGGCGCAGCTACCGATGATACCGATTCACAAAAAAATGAAGGAGAAAAAATAATAAAAAAATCGAATAGCGATACAGTACTTACTCCTGCTGTGCGTAGGCTTGTAAAAGAGCTTTCACTCGATGTATCGAAAATAAATGGAACAGGAAAAGAAGGAAGAATACTAAAAAGTGATGTAATGCAATATCTCGATCAAAATGGTAAAGAAAGCGATACAATTGATATGCAAGCCGCAATTACAAACATTGATGAGGCTAATACAAGATTTGAGAAGAGAGTCCCAATGAGCAGATTGCGTGCTCGTATTTCTGAACGACTATTAGAAGCTCAACAAAATGCTGCGATACTTACCACCTTCAATGAAGTAAACTTAGAAAGAATTATTGAAACTCGCAGTAAATATCAACCTGATTTTGAACAAAAGTATGGTGTCAAACTAGGATTCATGTCTTTCTTTGTAAAGGCGACTATAAGTGCTTTAAAAAATTATCCTATTATAAACGCTTCACTTGATGGTCATGACATCGTTTATCACAATTATTTTGATATTGGGATTGCAGTAAGTTCGCCTCGAGGCCTTGTTGTTCCAGTCATCAAAGATGCTGATAAATTAAGTTTTGCAGAAATTGAAGAATCGATAAAAATATTTGGCAATAAAGCAAAAGATGGCAACTTAGACTTTGATGAATTAAGTGGTGGGACCTTCACTATTTCAAATGGGGGGATATTTGGATCAATGCTTTCAACACCAATTTTAAATCCCCCCCAGAGTGCCATCCTCGGTATGCATAATATAGATAAACGCCCAATAGTTGTAAATGACGAAATTGTCATTAGGCCAATGATGTATTTAGCTCTTTCTTATGATCATCGAATTATTGATGGAAAAGAGGCTGTTCAGGCACTCACTGAAATCAAAAAAAATTTAGAGGACCCGACATGCTTACTTTTCAGTATTTAGAAAAAAATGACTATCAAAGAAATACAATAAAAATTTTTATTGGAATTGGTCTTTGGAAATATCTGGGTAAAGTTTAGCTAAAAATAATAACTTACGAATCTCTTGTTTTTGAAAATTTTATTTGAGGCCATCTTTCTTCAATTAGATTTAAATTAACTTGGCTTGGAGCTAAGTAAACAAGTTTTTTATCCCCGTCTTCCGCTAAATTATCATAAACTTTTTCAGTAAAATCTTTTAATATTTTTTTATCTTCACACTCAATCCATCGAGCAAGTTTTATTGAAGTTGGCTCCACTAAAGCATCAACGTTGTATTCGCCGCCTAACCTATGAATTGCTACCTCAAATTGAAGAATGCCGACAGCTCCAAGTAATATGTCATTGTTCCTAAATGGGCGAAAAACTTGCGTGGCTCCCTCCTCTGATAGCTGAATAACACCTTTCTGCAATTGCTTTAACTTTAAAGGATCTTTTAAAACGATACGTTGAAAAATTTCGGGAGCAAAATAAGGTATACCACTATATTTCAGAGATTCACCCTCTGTAAAAGTGTCTCCTATTTGAATAGTTCCATGATTATGTAACCCTATTATGTCTCCTGGATATGCATCATCAATGGCCATTCGTGTATCTGCTTGAAAAGTAATAGCGTCAGATATTCTTGTTTTTTTACCACTGCGCACATGATACATTTTCATTCCCTTTTTATAACTTCCTGAGCAAATTCTCATGAAAGCGACCCTATCTCTATGTGCAGGATCCATGTTTGCTTGAATTTTGAAGATAAATCCAGAAAAATTTTTTTCTAATGGCTTCACTTCTCTTTGGTCTGTATGTCGTGGTATAGGTTCTGGTGCATACTCTGAGAATGCATCCAATAATGCCTTAATGCCAAAATTATTAATGGCGGAACCAAAAAAAACTGGCGTAAGCTCTCCACAATTAAATTCCTTCTTTCGAAATTTATAGCTTGCTCCCTTCACAAGCTCTATTTCATCACGAATCTCATTTGCCAAGTCACCAATCATTGAATCCAAAAGAGGATTATCTAAACCCTTTATTTTCGTTTCAGAATTTTTTTGACTGTTATTGTCAGATTTAAAAATATGTATGACCTCATCTCTGAGGTCAATAACGCCCTTGAGCCGCTTTCCCATACCTATAGGCCAAGTAATCGGGGAGCATTTAATTTTTAAAATTCTCTCGACTTCATCCATCAATTCGATTGGATCACGTCCTTCTCTGTCTAATTTGTTGATAAAGGTTATAATCGGAGTATTACGTAATCTGCAAACTTCCATAAGCTTTATAGTTCTTTCTTCAACTCCTTTTGCTACATCAATCACCATTAATGCAGAATCGACCGCTGTTAAAGTTCTATAAGTATCTTCTGAGAAATCTTCGTGGCCGGGCGTATCTAATAAATTTACAACCACATCATTATAGGTAAATTGCATTACAGAGGATGTAACAGAAATACCTCTTTGCTTCTCAAGTTCCATCCAATCTGAAGTCGCATGCCTTGTAGCCTTCCTTCCCTTGACGCTCCCTGCTAATTGAATTGCACCACCAAATAATAATAATTTCTCAGTGAGAGTAGTTTTGCCGGCATCTGGATGGGAGATTATTGCAAATGTTCTACGTTTTTTTATTTCTGGCGAAGAATCTGTCATTTAAAAAATTTCTATTAACCACTTTAAGTTAAACTAATGGGCTTCGCATAGACTATTGCATCCTCTCTGCCCTTTATCATATGTGGATAGTATCCATTTCGCCTACCTACTTCGCAAAAACCTTCGGATAAGTATAATTTTTGAGCGGCCTTATTACTCACTCTTACCTCGAGAAATATCGTGTCCATACCATGATCAACAGCCAAACGTAATGTACGCCTTAAAAGAAATCGGCCTATACCATTATTTTGATACTTTGGGGCTACGCTCAAATTAAGCAAATGTGCCTCACCATAAGAGACGGATAAGATAGCATGGCCAATAATCTTTTCGTTTATTTCAGCCACTAAACAATTATAGCCAACCCGTAAGCAATCATGAAAGATGCCTTTTGTCCAAGGATGAGTAAAAGAATTTAACTCATTTTTAAAAACCTCATCAATATCCTTAATCGTCATTTTACGAATATTAATATGGTTATTTTTTAGAACAGCACTCATATTATTTTTTCCAATATAAGAAAATTTTTAAAATTTATAATATCGTTCCAAATTAATTTTTTTTTAGTTTGTTGTCGCACTAAATATGATGGATGGTATGTAATAAAGAGTGGAATTTTTATCTCTGTATTCTCAACAATACACCCACGCATATCAGAAAAAGGTTTTTCGGAGCCTAAAAGAAACTTGTAAGGGAAATTTCCCAATATTAAAATAGAACTAGGATTAAGGTTCTTTATTTTATTTTTAAAGAATGATGTAAACTTCATTAAAAATTCATCATTTTTTCTATCAGCTTCATTTATTGAATCTTTATTTAGACCCATAATACAAACTGACTTTTCGTCAAGATTGAAAGCTCGTTTTATTCCATTACATAATTGATGAGATTGTTTCGATAAATTTTCATCTTTTGTATTTTTTATATTAGGCTCATCCCATAAAACCATTAAGACTGCGTCTTTTTTATCATCCGAATTTACATAAAATTCTAGGTCAGTTTCTTTTCTAATTATAGTTTTTCTGGATTCATTTTTTTTTGTATTGACTTCTTTCTCTAATCCATTTTTTTTATTTTCCCAAAGATCAATATCCATAGATTTAAGATAATATTTTTGTAATTTACTTAACATTTTTCAAGAATAAAAAATCTACAATATTTATACTTCGATTTTTTGTGGGTGTTCCTTTTTAATTTCGGAGATTAATTTATTACAGCCATTTATATAGGCCTTTGCAGATGCAATCACTATATCAGTATCTGCGCCCTGTCCATTTACAAGCCTTCCACCTTTTTCAAGCCTTACAGTTACCTCTCCTTGGCTATCTGTACCACTTGTTACATTATTCACAGAATATAGTTTTAAATCTGCTCCTGATGCAACAACCAATTCGATTGCTTTATATGTAGCGTCAACTGGTCCTCCACCTTCTGCTGAAATACTATGTTTCTTTCCATCAAAATTAAGAACTATATCAGCTTTTGGTTTGCCGTTAGTGTCTGAAATTGTACGCAAAGAAACTAATTTAATACGTTCGTTTGCCTCCTCGACTCCCTTCTCTGTAACCAAAGCTTGTAAATCTTCATCAAAAATTTCATGTTTTTTGTCAGCAAGATCTTTAAAGCTTTTAAAGGCATCGTTTAATGCTTCATCTGAGCCTAAATCTATTCCCAATTCTTCTAGTCGCGAGCGAAAAGCATTTCTTCCAGAATGCTTACCTAAAACCATTCTATTTCTTGTCCAACCTACGTCTTCAGCTCTCATTATTTCATAAGTTTCACGATGTTTTAGAACTCCATCTTGATGAATGCCAGATTCATGCGCAAAGGCATTAGCTCCGACAATAGCTTTGTTGGGTTGTACAGGAAAACCGGTAATATTAGAAACTAGTTTTGAGCAGTTTACTATTTGTGATGTTTCAAGTTTTGTATCGCAAAGAAATATGTCTTGTCTTGTCCGAACTGCCATAACAACTTCCTCTAAAGAAGCATTTCCCGCTCGCTCACCCAAACCATTTATCGTACACTCTACTTGCCTAGCTCCATTTCTGACTGCAGCTAAAGAATTAGCGACGGCCAGACCTAAATCATTGTGACAATGGACAGAAAAAATCGCTTTATCTGAGTTAGGTATTTTTTCAATTAAATCTTTTACGGTAGAGCCAAATTGATTGGGTATATTGTAACCAACAGTATCAGGTACATTAATTGTATTAGCTCCAGCTTCAATTGCTGCCTCAAATATACGACACAAGAAATCAAAATCCGAACGTCCAGCATCCTCTGCACTAAATTCGACATTATCGGTAAATTTTCTTGCATGCTTTACTGCCCAAACAGCTTTTTCAATTACCTCATCAGGCGACATCCGAAGCTTTCTTTCCATGTGAATAGGGGACGTTGCTATGAATGTGTGGATCCTACCAGAGTTAGCTTTTTTTAATGCTTCACCAGCACTATCGATATCATTTCTGAGCGCTCGCGCTAAACCACAAATTGTAGAGTCTTTTATGATTTTAGCCACTGCTTTAACTGCTTCAAAATCTCCAGGGCTTGCAATTGGAAAGCCTGCCTCAATAACATCTACGTGCATTTTTTCTAACGCACGAGCTATCCTAACCTTCTCGTCCTTTGTCATAGACGCACCTGGACTTTGCTCTCCATCGCGCAGTGTTGTGTCAAAAATAATTAATTGGTCTTTGCTACTCATCTAGTACCTCAACAGGTTTCCTCATACGGTAACCGCCGAAATTAATAATGGTGTGAATTAGTTAACGAGTTGAAGCTCTCGTCTAGCTCTTTTATTTTGCCCCAAGGGGCAGTAGTAGTCGTAGGACCCATAGATGAAGCATACGAAAGCCCTGGTGTTTCACCAGAACATTTGAGGCCAAGTTTTGTAAATTTTTCTTCGGCATTGAATATTCCTTCAATAACTAACTTCTAATATAGCCTACCTCATATGAACTTGCCAAGCTATAAAGCAAATTAATGTTATAAAAGATCTCTTTTTCTTTTTCTTATTCTTCGCCGTACTAATCGCTGAACCGAAAGTATTGGCCCGGATAATGTATAACCAAAGAATATCAAAAACAATATAATCGGTGGCTCTGAAATCACTAATGCAAAAAATAACATAACAAAAACTATGATAAAAAATGGAACTTTTCCTTTAAAATCAATTCTTTTGAAGCTGTGATATAAAAAATTACTTACCATTAAGAGGCCGCAGATTGCTGTCAATCCAGCTGCTAGCCAAGACCAATTTTGAGGGCTGAAGTCGTTATCAACTGCTACCCAAACTGCTCCAGCTAGGACTGCGGCAGCTGATGGACTCGGGAGGCCAGTAAAAAATCTTCGATCACTTTTGTCTTCTTGAGAATTGAATCTTGCCAGCCGCAGTGCTGCACCAGCAATAAATATAAAGGCTGCCATCCAGCCTATTTTCCCTAAATTACTAAGAGTCCATTGATAAATTACAAGAGCAGGTGCTAATCCAAACGCAACCATATCGGAAAGACTGTCGTATTGTGCGCCAAAACCTGTCTGGGTATTTGTAATACGAGCAACGCGTCCATCCAAACCATCTAGTAACATGGCCAAAAAAATAGCTAAGGCAGCTTTTTCGAATTGACCATCCATTGAGGCCAGAACAGCATAAAAACCTGAAAAGAGTGCTGCGGTAGTAAAAAGGTTAGGAAGTAGATAAATACCTCGCCCCCTAGGCTTTGAGGCATTAGAAACAGACTCCCCTTCTATTTTTTGATCTTTATTCATAAAAATTCAAATCTAAAGAGAATCTTATAAACTCTCACTCAAACAAAAAAATTTTCAATTTTTTTCTTTATCAACAATTTTTTGGATCCATGGCATCATGGCCCTCAAGTTTTCACCTGTCTTTTCGATAGGATGTGAGGCATTTAATCTTCGGCGAGATGTCATTTCAGGATAATTCGACATTCCCTCAGAAATAAAACTCTTTGCATAATTTCCGTTTTGGATATTTTTCAAACATTCTCGCATGGCAGCTCTGGATTGCTCATTGATTATTTTTTCACCAGTCACATATTCACCATATTCAGCATTATTTGAAATTGAATAATTCATATTTGCTATTCCACCTTCGTACATAAGGTCAACAATAAGTTTTAATTCATGCAAACATTCAAAATAAGCCATCTCCGGGGCATAGCCCGCATCCGTCAATGTTTCAAAGCCAGCTTTGACTAATTCAACGGCACCGCCACACAAGACAGCTTGTTCTCCAAATAAATCTGTCTCTGTTTCATCTTTAAAAGTTGTTTCGATAATACCAGTTCTACCTCCACCAATAGCCGCAGCATATGATAACGCTGTATTTTTCGCATTTCCGGTTGCGTCTTGATAAACAGCTATAAGATCTGGAATACCCCCACCATTAACAAATTCATTTCTCACGGTATGGCCTGGAGCTTTTGGAGCAATCATAATGACGTCCAAATCGTCTCGAGGAATAATCTGATTAAAGTGAATTGCAAAACCGTGAGCAAAGGCTAAAGTCGCTCCAATTTTTAAATTTGGTTCAATTTTATCTTTGTATAATTGAGATTGGAATTCATCTGGCGTCAAAACCATAACAAGATCGGAACCCTTGACCGCTTCCTCTACGCTTTTCACAGAAAGACCGGCTGCTTTTGCTTTTGCTACTGACGGTGAATTCTCACGAAGCGCAACAGTAACATCGACCCCAGAATCCTTTAAATTATTAGCATGCGCATGTCCTTGTGAACCATAGCCAAGTATTGCTACCTTCATGCCTACAACAAGCGATAGGTCACAGACATTGTCATAATATATATTTACTGACATAAAATTTTCCTTCGTTAAAAATCTATATAGTAAGTCGACTTGTGCCCCTTGCAATCCCAAGAGGCCCAGACCGAACCGTCTCGATAATCACACCATCATCTAAAGATGCTATAAAAGCATCTAGTTTAGCACTGTCGCCTGTAATCTCGACGGTACAGCTTGTATCGGTCTCGTCTATGATATCACTATCAAATACTTCTGAGAGTTGTTTCAATTTATTCTTCATCGCCCCTTCAGTCTTTACTTTTATCATCATTAGTTCCCGCTCAATATGCGATCCTTCTGATAATTGGACTAATTTCACAACATCCATTAGCTTATTTAATTGTTTTGTTATTTGTTCGATAATATTTTCATCGCCTGTCGTAACCAGTGTCATGCGAGATAAAGTCGAATCTTCTGTTGGAGCAACGGTAAGTGACTCTATATTGTATCCACGGGCGCTAAATAAACCTGCAACCCTAGATAGGGCTCCAGATTCATTTTCCATTAACGCGGAAATGATGTGTCTCATCAAGCTAACTCTCGCTCCGATGATAAATGTGGTGATAAATGCATCTCATGATGGCCTTTGCCGGCTTCTATCATCGGATACACATTTTCTTCAGGATCAACGACGACATCAAGAAAGACAAATCGATTTTTCATTCCAAAAGCTTCTTCATAGGCGCCCTCTAAATCAGCTGGATTTTCTATCCTCATACCAACATGGCCATAACTTTCAGCTAATTTTACAAAGTCGGGCAGCGCATCGACATATGAATGTGAAAATCTACCATCATAAAAAAATTCCTGCCATTGTCTAACCATTCCCATATATCCGTTATTTAACATAAGAATTTTAATTGGTAAATTATATTGTCTGCATGTGGCCATTTCTTGTATACACATTTGAATACTCGCCTCTCCAGTAACGCAGCATACCTCTGCATCAGGAAATGCTTGCTTTACACCCATCGCAGCAGGCAGACCAAATCCCATTGTGCCGAGCCCTCCGGAATTTATCCATCTTCTAGGCTTTTCAAAAGGATAAAACTGTGCAGCAAACATTTGATGTTGCCCAACATCAGAGGTTAAATAAAAATCAGAATCCTTTGTAACTTTATGCAACATCTCTACAGCATATTGTGGTTTTATAGATTTTCCATTCTGGTTGTAAGAGAGACATTCAACTGATCTCCAGTCCCCTATCTGTTTCCACCAATTCGTTAGGCCCTCTTTATTTGGTTTTAGTTTATTATTTTTTATTTGTGCCAGCATTTCACTCAGAACACTCTGAACTTGCCCGACGATTGGCACATCTACTCGTACTGTCTTAGAGATTGAAGCTGGATCAACATCTATATGAATTATTTTTGCATTTGGACAAAAGCTTGCGATTTTTCCAGTCACTCTATCGTCAAACCTGGCACCAATGGCAATTAAAACGTCTGTTTCATGCATTGCCATATTTGCTTCATAAGTACCATGCATGCCAAGCATACCAAGAAACTTTTGATCGCTAGCTGGTATAGACCCTAACCCCATCAGAGTGTTGGTAACTGGAAATCCAGTCACTTCCACTAATTCTCTCAAGTGCTCTGAAGCATCTCCTAAGACAACACCGCCTCCCGTGTAGATTATAGGCCGCTCCGCGCTCATCATCATTCGAACAGCTTTTTCAATCTGATTTGGATCACCATTTTTAACTGGACTGTAAGATCTCATAACAATTTCTTTGGAATATTCGTATTCTATTTTTATGGATGGATCTGTGACGTCTTTTGGTATATCGATAACAACTGGTCCCGGCCGACCTGACGTTGCTATAAAAAACGCTTTCTTCATTGTTTCTGCCAATTCATCAACGTTTTTTACTAAGAAGTTATGTTTTACACAAGGTCTAGTAATTCCAACAGTATCAACCTCCTGAAAAGCATCAGATCCAATAACTGGCGTTGGAACTTGACCTGTCAAAACTACCATGGGTATCGAATCCATAAATGCCGTCGCTATTCCGGTGACAGCATTAGTTGCTCCCGGACCAGAAGTTACTAGCGCCACGCCTGGCTTTCCTGTAGCCCGTGCATACCCATCTGCGGCATGTGTTGCGGCTTGCTCATGTCTGACTAATATGTGTTTGACTTCATCTTGATTAAATATTGCATCGTAAATATGAAGCACAGCTCCCCCTGGGTATCCCCAGACGAATTCTACACCTTCATCTTTAAGAGCCTGAACCACAATTTCCGCACCGCTGAGTTTCACTGTAATTGCCTCCGGAAACTAAAATCTTAATATTGTTGTGCCAAAATAAAAAACCCGGCTATGCCGAGTATATGAGAACACGTCAAATTACTCATACTAATGCATTTGGTCAATAGTTAAGGACAAAAATCCGTCTAGGTCTACTGGATTTCGCTATTTTTTTGGCCTCATTGCCTATCTTTATCACTTTGGAGCCCATTTTTGGCTTCTTCTATGCGCAAATCAACTTGCTCTATTTTCTGAAATCGCCCACTTATTTTTTGAGCAGAGATGTTTACGCGGTCCACATCGTCTTTTGCCTGCCGAATATGTGTCGATAATTTATCCATCCGCTCTTGAAAGCGGCCAAAGTCACTCGCTAGATCACGTAAATGCTCTCTTATAACATGAACTTGTTTCCTCGTAGCATCATCCTTTAAAACTGACCTAGCAGTGGTTAAAACAGCCATGAGAGTAGTGGGTGAAACTAACCAAACTCGAGCACGCTGAGCCTCTTCCACAAGATCAGGAAATCGGGCGTGTATCTCCGCAAATATTGCTTCTGCAGGTAAAAACATAACTGCACCATCCGATGTCTCTCCGTTAATTAAATATTTATCAGCAATGTCGTTAATATGCGTTTTTATATCTCTTCTAAATTGATTGGAAAGCAATGTTCGATCAGTTTCATTTAAATCAGCATCAACCATTTTTTTGTAGGTCTCTAATGGAAACTTAGCATCAATGGGTACATCTCCCGTTGGACTCGGCAACCTCAGCAAGCAATCAACTCGTTTTCCGTTACTCAATGTTGCTTGCATCTTATAGTGATCCTTTGGAATGATATTTTTCACAAGAGCAGATAATTGAACTTCTCCAAACGCGCCCCTTGATCTTTTATCTGTTAATACTTCCTGAAGACTCACTACATTCCCAGAGAGCTCTGTAATTTTTTTCTGAGCCTCATCAATTCTAGCTAAATGCTCTAAAACTTTTTCAAATGTTTCCGTTGTTTTCTCAAACCCGTTAGATAGCCTTTTCTCAACCTGTCCTGTTATATCTTTCAAGCGCTCATCAGTTATATTTGAGAGGCTTTCAACACGCTTGCCTAATTCAACAGAAGTTTGTTTTAATGACTCTTGCAATTGACTTCCCATTGCATTCATTGTTGAAGCAAGTGTTTCTTGTTGTGACTTAATTGCTTGAAGTTGTAATTTCTCTGACAAATTCCTATGTTGCTTAAGAGACTCCTCTGTGTATTGCCTAAGATCAGAGCCCTCTCTCTGATTGGTTATTTTTAGATCTGATAACATCTCCATAACAATTTTCTTTTGCAATTCAAATTTTTCAAAAAGGCTCAATTTAAGCTCAGATGCATCTTTTATTAATTCCTTTTCAAGTGACCCAACTTTATCTCCAAAGATTGATTGAAGAGACTGCAATCCATTTTGGAATAATTCTTGATTTTTTTGTAAAACACGTTCATGTTCAGAGAGCAAATCAGGGGGTAGATATAAGCTTCTATCATTTTTTATAAATTTAAGTCTAAAAATTAACCATAGAAGAGCCAGCAATAATGAAATAGCTAAAACAGTGAGCAAAATAAGCCAATGCTCGATGGGAAGTTCAAAGTAAGTTTGTTGATTTTCCACAAGGTTTCTCAATTTTTTTCGCAAAAATGTTCATTTTTTTCTATCTAAAAGGGTACACTACTAAAAACTCCCTACTGATACAAAGTAATCATTTAAAAAAATGCAAGTTTTCCTCCAAACACTCGGCTGTAGACTTAACGAAGCAGAAGTAGAAAGTTGGACACAATCATTCCGTAGCCAAGGAATTAAATTAGCTCCGTCAATAAGTAAAGCTGATTTTATTGTTCTCAATACTTGTGCGGTTACAAAAGAATCAGTAAAAAAATCGCGTAATATGATAAGGAAAGCACAGAGAGATAACCCTGCTGCAAAGATCGTTGTAAGTGGTTGTTATGCAACACTGAATTCAAAAGAAGTTTTTGATGAATTCGGAGTTGATCTTGTCATAAATAATTCAGAAAAAGACAGATTAGTTGAAATATCAAAAAAAATCCTTCCGAAAGCAATTGAATCGCCAGATACAGACGAAGCACCTACCGATGTTGGAGTTCATGATAGCCATCACAGGAGCTTTGTTAAAGTCCAAGATGGATGTAGATATAGATGCACCTACTGCATTGTTACAATTGCACGAGGTAACGAGGTAAGCCGTCCAATAATTGAAATCGTAAATCAGATAAATAGACTCCATTCGATGGGAAAGAAAGAGGTTGTTTTGACTGGAGTGCACCTGGGTGGCTATGGCAGTGATATAAAATCCTCTCTTACCGAATTAATCGATCAAATTCTAGAAAAAACAAAAATTCCCCGTATTAGATTAGGCTCATTAGAGCCTTGGGATATACCCAGCAACTTCTGGGTTCTATTTCAAAATAAAAGACTTCTGCCTCATCTTCATCTTCCCCTTCAATCAGGCAGTGATACTGTTCTTAGAAGAATGTCGCGACGCTGCAAAACAAGGGATTATGCTACTTTAATTAATACGGCAAAAGAGCGTGTTAAAGACTTTTCCGTTACAACAGATATAATTGTAGGATTCCCAGGAGAAACTGAAAAAGAGTGGCAAGAAACAATAAAATTTGTTGATAAAATGTGTTTTGCTCATGCGCATATTTTTACTTTCTCACCGCATGATGGCACTAAAGCGGCTTCTCTCCAATTACCTGTTAGTAGATCGATAAAACGCGAAAGAAGCAAAGAGCTACACCAGGTAATAGCTTTACATAAAGCTAAGAATCTAGACATGTTTAAAAATAGAAGATTTAAAGTACTATTTGAAAGTGCAAAATCCATAGATATAAATGGTCAAAAAATTTGGAATGGCTATACGCCAAATTACTTGAAGGTCAATTTACCTCTCGATCCCTTAATATCTATTGAAAATCAAATTTTATCAGTGAAGACTATTTCTGTAAGTAAAGATGGCGAGAAATTAATAGCAAAAATTTAAATATCAATATCAACCCATACAGGAGCATGATCTGAAGGCCTGTTCATAGCTCTTATATCGTATGCAATACCAGCATCAATTAAATTTTTATTCAGACTATTAGTGGCTAATAAAAAATCGATACGAAGACCCCGTCTGGGTTCTCTATCAAAGCCTCTACTTCTATAATCAAACCAGCTAAATTTCATATTCTCATTAGGATAAATTGTTCTAAAGGTATCATATAAGCCCCACTTCAAAAGTCGATCCATCCAAGCTCGCTCTTGTGGAAGAAAGCTACATTTCCCTTTTTTAAGCCATAGCTTTTTGTTTTCAGCACCAATACCAATATCATTATCTGTGGGTGCAATATTGATATCTCCAATAATCATTAAGTTGTCGCTAGGTTGAAATTTATCATCTAACATGCTCTGCAAATCAGAAAAAAATTGACGCTTTTTGGGGAACTTTGTTTCATGGTCTTGATTCTCTCCTTGAGGAAAATATCCATTTATAATTGTTATTTCAGAACCTAAAGGACTTAAAAAGGTACCTGTTATGATCCGACGTTGAGAGTCTTCGTCATCATCTGGAAATCCATATTCCTTTTTCAAGGGTAACTTTTTAGACAGAATAGAGACGCCATAATGGGATTTTTGGCCAAAATATATAACCTCATAACCAATGTCATTAACCATTTGTAAGGGAAATTCTTGATCTTGCACCTTTGTTTCTTGGAGGCCAATAATGTCTGGATCGTATTTATCTTTTATTTCTTGGAGCTGGTGTGGTCTAGCTCGTATTCCATTTACATTGAAGGACATTATTCTCATTGCTGACTCGTTATTTCATAAGTTTCTTTTTTACCCATTTCTTCACCATGTAGATAGGCTTTTCCCCAAGCCATTACTTCTTGTCCAGCAAATTCACTTTTATCGTCAAGCCTCATTTCATTAAAAATGCTTTCGCCTAAAATTTCGGATAATCCCAATAAAATACCATTAGCATAACCTCTATTGTACCATTGTTGAGCATCTTGCTGTTCCTCAAGAAAATTTTTACTTTCCTCCCTTAATTCATTCACAAGAGAAATAAGCTGCTCGAGCAAAATTTTTGGAACTTGATTCATTTCATTTTCTTTTTATATACAATAATCTTTGGTTAAAAAAAAATTTTTCAAAATACTCACTTCTTACTTATAATAAGTATTATGAAAATTAATACTTTTTTCAAACAAATCGGAACGATACGTTCAATTTTAATTTTATTTTCATTCTCTCTTTGTCCAGTAGTTTTTTTAACTGATGTTGAGCCTGAAGGCCTTGGTATATTACCAGCATATATTGCCCCAGCCCTCGTAGTGATCTTTTTCTTCTTGCTACTATTAGATGCATTAATGAATCGAGTCTTTATGATTGACCAGGAGTTAAGCCAAAAAAAACAAAGTATGCTACGTATAAAGCTTGACCTATTTAGTGTAGCTAGTCTTGTTTTATTCTGGTGGCCCTATTTTAGTCAAATAGGAGCTCTTTAAAAATAAAGACCTATCCAAAACGGCCAGTAATATAATCCTCTGTCAGCTTATGCATGGGATTTGTAAAAATTTGTGTGGTTTCCCCCACCTCAACTAAACTCCCTAAATGAAAATAAGCTGTTCTTTGTGAAACTCTAGCTGCCTGTTGCATGGAGTGTGTGACAATTGCAATTGTATAGTTTTGGCGCAACTCATCGATAAGTTCTTCAATCTTTGCTGTAGCAATCGGATCTAATGCGGAGCAAGGTTCGTCCATGAGAATTACTTCGGGGGAAACAGCTATTGTTCTGGCTATACATAGACGTTGTTGTTGTCCACCCGACAGACTTGTTCCAGGCTGGGTCATTCTATCCCTTACTTCATCCCATAAACCAGCCCTTTTGAGGCTTGTCTCTACAATCTCATCTAATTGTGTTCGATTTGCTGCTAGTCCATGGATTCGTGGACCGTAAGCAATATTATCATAAATAGATTTTGGAAATGGGTTTGGTTTTTGAAATACCATCCCTACTCTTGCACGCAATGGCACAACATCTAATTTTTTATCATAGATATCCTGCCCATCAAGACGTATGTCACCAGTGACCTTGCAAATATCAATAGTATCATTCATACGGTTTAAACATCTTAGGTATGTAGATTTCCCACAACCAGATGGGCCTATCATAGCAATTACTTCATTATCACCTATATCTAAATTGACATTCTTTATTGCATGTTTTTCATTATAAAAAACATTAACATCAGTAGTGGTCATTCTAGGATTTGCAACCCTAACTTGACCTACTGTTTGAAAATTACTATCAAATTCACCTTGCTGCTCTTCAAAATTCGAGGGGGAAGCCGACGTTTTTCTATCTTGAGATTTTATAATTTTATCGGTGTTATTCACTTTTACCTCTAATTATCTTTTTACCATCTGCGTTCAAATCTTCGTCTTAAAATAACTGCCAATGAGTTCATAGAAATGAGAAATCCTAATAAAATGATTATCGCTGCAGAGCTGCGTTCCACAAAAGCCCTCTCCGGACTGTCTGCCCACAAGAAAACTTGGACCGGCAAAGCTGTAGACGGATCCATTGGCCCACTCGGAATCTCAACTATAAATGCTACCATGCCTATCATCAACAGAGGAGCTGATTCGCCCAAAGCTTGAGCTAATCCAATAATAGTTCCGGTCAACATCCCAGGAAAAGCGAGTGGAAGCACATGGTGTGTTACTGTTTGCATTCTAGAGGCACCAACGCCTAATGCAGCCTCTCTTATAGAGGGTGGAACTGCCTTTAGTGAAGCACGACTAGCTATAATTATCGTCGGTAAAGTCATAAGTGTTAAACAAAGCCCACCAACAAGCGGTGCCGATCTGGGCAATCCAAAAATATTTATAAATATCGCAAGGCCCAATAACCCAAAAACAATGGAAGGGACAGCGGCAAGGTTATTTATATTTACCTCAATCATATCTGTAAATTTATTTTTTGGTGCAAATTCCTCCAAATATATTGCTGCTGCCACTCCAATTGGAAATGACAATAAAAGTACCACTAAAATCATATAGAAAGAGCCAGCAACTGCACTTCCTATACCGGCCAATTCAGGTTCTCTTGAATCCCCATTTGTAAAAAAACCAATATTGAATTTCTTTTTTACTAGCCCTTTTTGATTGAGAGAATCAATCCAGGCTAACTTTTTATCACTCACCCTTCTTTCGGAGGCTGGTTTTTCTCTATTTACATAGCCTTTCATCAGCATATCTACATCATCATCAGCAATTAACCAGATACTCTTTTTGGTACCAATTAAATTCGGATCATTAATGACCATTTTTCTTACTTGAAAATCTGCACCACTACTCAAAATTGAATAGAGATCTCTTTTATCACGTCGATTTTTTACTTCGGGAAATAAATTTTGAAGAGGTTGCCTTATAAGTTTACGAAAATCTGATTTGCCAATTTCTTCTGCATTTCTTTGATTTTTTGGATCCAGAATAGCTGGATTAAAAAATACTTCCACTTTAATATGCGTTTGTAAAAATGCGCTGTGTCCTTTGTTAAAAATATCTATAAAAAGTATCAAAACAAAAGACAGGCCAATTAGAATTGCTGCCAAGCCTACCGCCTTAAATCGTCTTTCTTTTTTATATCGCCTTTCTAAAGATGCTTCAACAAGAGCATATGTGTTTGATTTTTTTCTCATCAAAATTAATTCCTAAAGATATACCGATTAATCATATTGTTCTCTATATTTTCTAACAATATGTAACGCAATTACATTGAGTGAAAGTGTTACGATAAATAAAATTAGCCCAAGAGCGAATGCAGCTAAAGTTTTAGAACTATCAAATTCTTGGTCTCCCACTAATAATGTTACAATTTGAACCGTAACGGTGGTAACAGCCTCAAGTGGGTTCGCAGATAAATTAGCACTCAAACCAGCAGCCATAACCACGATCATGGTCTCTCCTATTGCACGTGATACTGCTAAAAGCACTCCACCCATGATTCCAGGAAGGGCTGCTGGTAGTATCACTTGCTTCACTGTTTCCGAGCGCGTTGCCCCTAATCCATAAGCAGCATCCCTTAAAGATTGAGGCACGGCATTTATTACATCATCCGAAAGAGATGAAACAAAAGGAATAATCATAATTCCCATTACTAAACCAGCAGCAAGTGCACTCTCTGATGCAACCTCTAAGCCCATAACTTCTCCAAAGTCTCTTATCGAGGGAGCCACAGTTAAAGCAGCAAAAAATCCATAAACAACCGTTGGGATACCGGCAAGAACTTCAAGAATAGGTTTTGCTAAATTTCGAAATTTTGGAGTAGCATATTCGGCAAGATAAATGGCTGACATCAATCCGATGGGTGTCGCAACCAACATTGCAATAAATGAAATTAAAAGAGTTCCAGCAAATAATGGAATAGCTCCAAAAGCGCCGGTAGCTCCAACCTGATCATCTCTCAACGCTGTCTGTGGGCTCCATTCCAATCCAAATAAAAAATCAAAAATTGGAATCTTATTGAAAAATCTTATTGACTCGAAAAGGACAGATAAAACTATTCCTATTGTTGTTAAAATTGCTAGAAAAGAGCAAAAAATCAGAAGAATCTTTATGATTGATTCCACTCGATTCCTAGCTCTCATTTTCGGAGCGATCGATCGCCAAGCTAAAATGCTAGCAATTAATGATAAAGAGAACATTGCCATTATCTTTAAAACTTCTGCTGATTGTCTTAAAGAGTTATAATGATTTGAAGCTTCTTGGATAATCGGTGTAGGCTCATTAGATACAATATTCCCCATAGCTAGATTTCTTATATCATTTATTACTAGACTGAGTTCTGCTGCCGGAAGGTTTTTTATTTCGAATGGTAGAGTAGAGACAACTGCGTCTATTAGCAGGGTCTCTTCAAATAGTCCCCAAATGAAAAGCACCATAATTGCTGGGATTGCTATCCATATAAGAACATAAGCTCCGTAGTACACAGGAGAAGAGTGTAATTTTTTAATCCCCAAGCCTCCGCCAACTGCTTTCAGGGCACGTCGGCAACCCAAATGATAACCTATTGCCATGAGGCCAAGTAAGATCAGCACTAGAAGAGAAATTTGCATATTCTTACCAAATTAAGAGGCAGCAGCAAATCCTTTACTGCTGCTTAAAAAGTAAATATGGATTTTTCGTAATAACCTCATTTTATTAGCCTCATAGGAATGAGATCTTTCGCACTTTTGCTATATTTATCTCGTTCGATTTTTGACATTGGAATTAATCCCTTATCGCTCAAATAGCCTTCATAGCCCCAGGCTTTATCTGAAGTTAGCTCGGTTAGAAATTCTAATATTCCTGGAACTTTACCAATATGGGCTTTCTTAACATAGAGAAATAATGATCTCGATATCGGATATCTACCTTCGGCAATATTTTCAAAAGTTGGCTCCAAATTATTTATAATAGAGCCTTGCACTTTATCTTCATTCTGTTCTAAAAATGAATAGCCAAAAATACCTAAAGCTTTTGGGTTTGCAATAAGTTTTTGTATTATCAAATTATCGTTTTCTCCAGCTTCGATATATGGGCCGTCCTCCCTAATTGCATGCGCCACTGCCTTAAAGATAGATTTTCCCTTCTTGTTATATGCATTTTCGGAGATTCCTAGTTTTTTCATTAAGGGTTTCACCTCATCAGGTCCTTCTGCCGACCTTAGGGCCTTCAGAGTTTTGAACTCCTTTGCGCCAGCTTCTAAAGCCAATTCCACAAAAGCATCTCGAGTTCCTGATGTTGGAGGTGGCCCTAGAACTTCAATTTTTACGTTCGGTAAATTTTTATTCACATCTTTCCAGGTTTTATTCGGATTTTCTATGAGGCTACCATTTGAACTAGGAACTTGCTTTGCTAAAGCTAAAAAAATATCTTTTTGAGATAACTTATAACGAGGTGATTTATTCGAATTTGCTAAAGCAATTCCATCGTATCCTAGCTTTATCTCAATAATTTCTTTTATCCCATTTTTCAAACATTTTTTTTGCTCAGATTTCTTTATACGCCTTGAAGCGTTAGTTATATCCGGATGTTTTATACCGATACCCGCACAAAATAACTTTAAACCACCACCTGATCCAGTGGATTCAACTTTTGGTGTTTTAAACTTAGTTATTTTTCCAAATTGTTCTGCAACTACAGTAACAAATGGATAAACAGTCGAGGATCCCACTATACTCACATAATCACGATGGCTAGAAGAGTGGCTGTTTTGAAAAAAAAACATGCCTATCGCAAACGCAGTGATAACATATTTTATTAACATAACAACCTCCTCATTTAAAATCGAACTTGCTACCCTTTGCTAGAAATCTTTTAATAGGATGGCCGGTATTTTCGTGGCACTTTGTGAAAGTAATGTTACAAATACAAAAAAAAATTAAATAAAAAAAATTATATATTTTTCAATAATTTATATAAAAATTACCTCTTTTAAGAAAATTATTTCTTTTAAAATGCGACATATTCAGGACGAAAATGACATAATATTTCTGTTATTAAATCTTCGACTCAAAATATCCCGATTGATTGAGTTTCCATCCCAGTTGACTTGAATATGCATATTTCAAAAATTTCACTTCAAACGTCTAAAGAATTACCAAGTGATGCTGAAGCAATCAGTCATCAGTTGATGTTAAAGGCAGGATTAATTAAAAAAGTTGCTGCCGGTCTTTATACCTGGCTTCCTCTTGGTTTAAAAGTACTGAAGAAAGTTGAAGCAATCGTTAGAGAAGAGATGGATAAATCGGGAGCTCTTGAATTATTAATGCCTTCGGTGCAACCAGCAGAACTATGGCAAAAAACGGGGCGATGGCAAAAATATGGGAAAGAATTGCTTCGCCTTAAAGATAGACACGGGAGAGATTTTTGCTTTGGTCCAACACACGAAGAAATTATTACTGACCTAGCTAGGAGCGAAATTCAAAGTTATAAACAACTACCGATTTGCTTTTATCAAATACAAACAAAATTCCGAGATGAGCGTCGCCCAAGATTTGGCATAATGAGAGCTCGTGAATTCCTAATGAAAGATGGATATTCATTTCACGAGAGTAATGAATCTTTGCAAAAATTTTATGAAAAAATGCACTCTACTTACTCTGAAATTTTTTCAAGATGCGGGCTTGAATTTAAATCTGTAATTGCAGACACAGGTGCCATTGGTGGGAATCTCTCCCACGAATTTCACGTTTTAGCTGAAACTGGAGAAGATTCAATTGCTTTTTCTACTGATAGTGCGTATGCAGCTAATGTTGAATTAGCAGAAGCAATCAATGATGAATTAGAAGACAGCAAAAAGGAAAAGGAAAAACAAAAAGAAAAGATTGATACGCCGACTGTAAAATCAATATCCGACTTAATAACCTCCCACAAAATCCCAATTGAAAAAACGATAAAAACTCTAATTGTCTACTCGTCAAAGAAATCAGACTCAAAAATAACAGCACTTATCTTACGAGGTGACCATACGGCTAATGAAACAAAGATAGGAAAATTAGATTCAATTGCCAGTCCGTTCAAATTAGCAGATGAAGAAATGATTCAAAGAGAAATCGGCGTAAAACCCGGATCTATTGGGCCAGTTGGGCTAAATTTGCCAATTATTGTAGATAGAGCCGCTGCAAAATTAGTAAATTTCACCGCAGGTTCAAATGAGGAAGGCAAGCATTTTATCAATTTAAACTGGGGTCGAGATTGTGAATTTACAAAAATTGCTGATATCAGAAATATTGAAGATGGTGATCGATCTCCCGATGGGAAGGGCCATATTAAGATAAAAAGAGGAATTGAGGTTGGGCATATCTTCCAGCTTGGAAATTCATATAGTGAGAGCTTAAACGCCTCAGTTTTAGATACTAAGGGAGAAAAAATTTTTCCTATAATGGGCTGTTATGGCATTGGTGTTAGCCGCATAATTGGTGCAGCTATTGAGCAAAATCATGACGAATTCGGAATTATCTGGCCAAAAGCCTTATCTCCTTTTCAGGTAATACTCGTTCCTATCCAAATGAATAAATCAGAAGAAATCCATAGAAAAACTTATGAAATTTATAAAAAAATGAAAGAATTAAAAATCGAAGTCCTTCTTGATGATAGAAATGTACGGCCAGGTGTAATGTTTGCAGATTCTGAATTAATTGGCATCCCCCACCGCTTAGTAATTAGCGAAAAAGGACTATTGAATAAACAGATTGAGTACAAAGGGAGGGAGGATAAACATAGCAAAATGATACCCTACGAAAATGTAATTGACTTTATGCAATCGGCAATTGATATGACACAAGATTAATAAACAAAAGTGAAGACTGTGAGTAAAAAAAATAGCTATGATCGTGATGATCTCCTAAGTTGTGGTTTTGGAGAAATGTTTGGGGAAAATAATGCCCAACTACCTGTCTCTAATATGCTTATGATGGATAGAATAAGTCTCATTACAAGCGAGGGTGGGAGATACAATAAGGGTCAAATAAAAGCTGAACTTGATATATCCCCTGATCTGTGGTTTTTTGATTGCCACTTCCCCGGAGATCCTGTGATGCCCGGATGTCTCGGACTTGATGCCATGTGGCAATGCGTGGGGTTTTATTTAGCATGGTTGGGGCATCCAGGCCATGGCAGAGCATTAGGTGTGGGTGAGGTAAAATTTACAGGGCAAGTTTTACCTACTGCAAAAAAAGTTACATATTGGCTGGATATTAAACGAATAATTTCCCGTAAGCTTATTTTGGGAATTGCAGATGGCCGCATGGAAGTTGATGGAAGAGAAATTTATACAGCGAGTGAGCTTCGGGTAGGTCTATTCTCGTCAACAGAGGGTTTTTAAAAAACAATTTTGGCATTTCTTTGCTTAGCATAAGAAAGCTGAATTGAATGAAGAAGAATATGAATTTTATATTAGTTCTGTACTACAGTAGAAACGGTGCTACGGCGGAGATGGCTCAGCAAGTAGCGCGCGGTATTGAGGCTAGTGGATTGGAGGCTAGACTTCGAACAGTTCCTCCTGTATCTCCAGACTACGAATCCTCTATACCTCAGGTGCCGAAAAGCGGCCCGCCCTTTGCAACAATTGATGACCTACAAAATTGTTCTGCTCTCATACTAGGGAGTCCTACAAGATTTGGTAACATGGCTGCTCCATTAAAATATTTTTTAGATAGCACTGGTCCTTTATGGTTAAGCGGAGGTTTAAGTGGAAAGCCAGCTGGAGTTTTTACATCTACTGGCAGCATGCATGGAGGACAAGAGACGACCTTAATTTCGATGATGTTACCTTTATTACATCATGGTATGTTGTTGATGGGTCTTCCATATAGCGATTCCGACCTTCTCGATACAAAAGAAGGTGGGACACCATATGGTCCCTCTCACGTAGCAGGATCCAATGGTGAACTTCCTTTGAGTGACACTGAGAAACGATTATGTCAATCATTAGGAAAAAGAGTTAGCAGCACCGTAATAAAACTCGGAAAAGATTAATGAATAAAGCAAACATGATGCGCTTTTTATCATTATCTAGCTATTTTGGATTAATCATATTCGGGATGGCATGGTCGATTTTTCTAGGTAATATACCAGATGGCCAAATATCATTAAGCTTATTATTTTTTTTACCACTCTTCCTCCCACTTAGAGGCATACTCCATCGCAATAAACGATCAATTTTGTGGGGAACATTAATTAGCTTACTTTATATTCTCCATGGCGGTCAGGTATGGTGGGCTGATTCGATAAATTGGTTTTGGGGCGCTTTGGAAACTATCCTCGCCGTAACTACAATGATAACTGGCAGTTTTTATATTCGTTGGCAAACAGAGAGTTGAGCTCCTCGATGGCATATCAATTACCTTTAGAGCTTAAAATAAAGCCCTCTTCTCACCTGAAGAAATTTATTTTTGGAGATGACCTTTATTTAAAAGATTTATTAGAACAGCAATTATCTGATAATGGTGAATTGTTAATTTATTTAATTGGTTCTCCTAAGAGTGGTAAAACACATTTACTCTTAGGTCAGTGCCATGCTGCACAAAACATGGGAATGAAGATAGCTTACTTCTCATGTAGTGATATCAAAAATGTAGAGCCAGAAGTACTTTTGGGTCTAGATCAACTTGATTTTTTAGCAATAGATGATATTGATAAGCTTGCAGGTGACAAAAAATGGGAGAAGTCAATTTTTAACCTATTTAATAAAGCTCGTGAAGCAAACTGTCGTCTTCTCTTTAGCGCAACAAAAGCTGCAACAAATATAACTTTTTCTCTTGAGGATCTACAAAGCAGACTTACCTGGGGTATAACCCTTAAAATAAAAGAATTGAGCGATAACTATAAAAAAAATCTTTTACAAAATTTAGCAAAGAGAAGAGGCTTAGATATGTCAAACGCCATAGCTAATTTCCTTATTGATCATCACAAAAGGGATAATCATAGCTTGCAAATTCTTATTGAAACTTTAGATCATTATTCACTTGCTGAAAAAAGGAAATTAAGCATTCCATTCGTGAAAGAAAGGCTTAAAACACTATAATAAAAATATTAATTTTTCGCAAAGAACACTAAATAACTTCGTCTTTTCTATAGATCTCTACAATATATCGAAGTAAAACGGCTATAATTGCTGCTGCAGGTAAAGCTAATAAAATTCCAAAAAATCCATATAGTTGGCCGCCAGCCATAATCGCAAATATTACCGCAACAGGATGAAGGCCTATACGCTCCCCCACCAATCTAGGAGTAAGGAAAAGTCCCTCTATTAATTGACCAACAAGAAAAACAAGAAATACAAAGGGAATTTCACTAAATCCAAGAAATTGAAAATAAGCAACCGTGCTCGCAATTACTATGCCTGAAATAAAACCAAGATAAGGAACAAAGCTCACCAAGCCAGCTATTACTCCAATTAAAAGCGCAAAATCTAATCCAATAATCCATAAGCCCACAGAATATATTATTGCTAAGCATAGCATTACTATGATTTGACCTCGCAGAAAGGCACTTAACATATCATCTGATTCTGATGCTAAACGTATCCATATAGCAGCTGATTTTTTTGGTAGCAGCAATTTTATTTTTAAAAGTAATTTATCCCAATCTAACAACAAATAAAAAGTAAGAACAGGTATAAGAAATAAATTGACAACCCATCCGACCATAGCTACTCCAGAGGTGCTAAAAGTTTTCCAAATAAATGAAAATCCAGCATTTAATTCTTTCATATCAAGTTGCAATACTTCTTTTGGTAAACTTTCTTGTATGCCTGCAGGAACATTCTCTTTTATCCAAAGTAAATATTGAGGGATTCTTTCTTGAAAGATTAAAATTTGATTTTGAATTATAGGAAATAAGACAATAATTAAAGATAAAAGAGCAACACTTAAAATAAAAAAAACTATTATTACACTCAATATTCTCGGTAATTTCATAGCATCTAATTTATCCACCAAAGGATCGCCAAGATAGGCCAGCAAAATTGCCAAAATAAAAGGTGAAAGAATTGGAGAGAGAAAATAAAAAAGGCCGCCAAGAAAAACGAAGGAAATAATAAGCGCAAAACTTGGTAAATAATTTGATGTTTTCTCTTGTGGATCAAATTTGTTCATATTTTTCTTCTTTGCTGACTGATATTACTTACACTAACTCCCTGACCCCACTCTTTGATATATCCCACTCCGCTAAGCAATACCGTCAATGTAACTGTATAAATAAATATATCAAGTAACCATTCTGGTATAGGGTATAAGCCGATATGTATTACTCCTAAGGCCGCTAAAACTATTTGTAAAAATGTATTTATCTTACTAATCAAACTTGGCTTTGGATTAAATTTTGCAACTCTTAAATTATAAACTATACCGCCAAAAATAATCATTAAATCCCTTAACAAAACCCAAATAACAAACCAACCAGAAAAAACGTTCAGCAGCCAAAGGCATAAAAAAGTTGAAGTAAGTAAAAATTTATCAGCCAAAGCATCTAAAATACCCCCTATCCTAGAGCTCCAATCAAAGCGCTTTGCTAAATATCCATCAACACCATCTGAAACACCGGCGATTATGAAAAGAAGTATGGCTAATTCAAATTTGCTAGTAAGAAGAGCCCAAACTATCGGTAATACTAATATCACACGAAGACCGGTTATCAAATTAGGTATTTGTTTTTTATAAATATTCATGTGGATATATTATCGGCCCTCAAGCATTTCAGCATTAAAAATTAATTTTAAATTGATTGGAGCAAATTGGCTTATAACAGGAATATTATCTCCGTAAGGTTTTACATTTAAATTGATTGGCTTCTCATCCTCAGGAATTATCGAAAATAGAGGTTCTACTTTTGATATTTTTATAAACTCATCTTTGCCGCCCTGTAGCCAAATATCAAGGTAAATTGTATCTAATTTACTACCCTTTACCTTCAAAAAAGTAATTGCCTCCTGTGATTCTATAATGTCCATTAGCCGCACATAGGCTTTTACAGAATTAATACCCTTAAAGCTTATGCGTACCCTTCTTGGAGTTTCTCCTTGATTAGTAGGTGCATATCTTAAACTTAACAAATCTTGTGTTGCATCAATGCCAGTTAAAATCACATCATCTCGACAACAACTTTTTGCAACAAAATTATCAATATTTGAACCATCAATTAATACCCAACTAGCTTGCCACATATCTGGTAATTCCCTTAATCGGCCAGTCAATATTACTTGGTGCGGATATCTGCTTGAAGCTTTTCGAATAGAGGGTTCATAGTTAAGCCACAGATCTGCTGCACTCAAAGAGGTCTGATCTTTTAAATCCATTAATGGAAATTGAATTGGCATGCCCCTCTCTTCAGCGCGCTCATTGATTACATCACTTATTTCTTGGAATTCCTCTGCAGAAAACAGCGAGCGTTTCCCCAAACTTTCACCTGCAAGCCAGATCAAAACTCTCGGTCGATTCCCTGTCCAGATAGGTATATTTGCTGTCCTCAAAAGTTTATCTAAACTTGTTTTATCAAAGCTTGCCCACAAAAAACGTTTTTTTGTTGATTCAAGTTGAGAATTTGATTTATCTATTCTGTAACGAAATTGTTGAACTAGCATTGGAGCTTTTTCTACCAAAGCAATCATTTCTGGATTTCCACCAATATCCATACTTCCGCTCAAACGTACTAAAACTCTTCGTAATATTGTTTTCAAAGCCTTATTTCTAACAGATTGACTATTATTTTTCACTTGAACTTCGCCAGAATACAAGTCAGCGCCATCTGAATGCGATGCCACCCCGTAGGAAAAAAAGACCCAAAATAGAATAATATATAAAACTTTTATCATGATATGAGAGTGTATCAGACAATAGCTATTTCACTTATATTAAGAGATGCATGCACTAAGGCTATCAAACAGGTAATATCATCCTTTCACTAAATTAAATTGGGAAAATCCTTGGATAAAAAGAAATCTTCTGGCAATAAAGATGGGCTAAGCTATGAGGATTCAGGCGTGAGTATTGATTCTGGAAATAGGCTAGTTCAGCTTATCAAGCCTATAGTAGAGAAAACTAATCGACCTGAATTGCTTATGGGTTTAGGTGGTTTTGGGGGTCTATTTGAGTTACCTAAAAATTTAAAAAACCCTGTACTTGTCTCCGGCACAGACGGAGTTGGAACAAAATTAAGAATTGCTATGATCCAAGATAAGTACGATACGATCGGTATAGACCTAGTAGCTATGTGTGTTAATGATATTATTGTTACTGGAGCAGAGCCTCTTTTCTTCCTTGATTATTATGCAACCGGACATTTAGATGTAACTAAAGCTTCTAAAATTATAGAGGGAATAGCAAATGGCTGTGTGCAATCCAATTGTACTCTTGTTGGCGGTGAAACAGCAGAAATGCCTGGTATGTATCATGGAAAAGATTTTGATTTAGCTGGATTTGCAGTAGGCGTTGTAGAAAAGGAAGAATTAATTAATATAAGAAATGTAAAGGAAGGCGATGAGCTTATAGGATTAAAATCAACAGGCCCACACTCCAACGGATATTCATTGATTCGAAAAATAATCGAAAAAAATAACGCAGACCTAAATGAGAATTTTGGCAACTCTTCACTAGGTGAGGTGCTTCTTCAACCTACAAAAATTTATGTAGAATCAATATTAAAATTAATAAAAGAAATGAAAATACACTCCATTGCTCACATTACAGGAGGAGGACTTACGGATAATATACCTAGAGTAATACCACCTGGTTACGATATTGAGATTTCTCTTTCTTCTTGGAAAATGCCTGAGATATTTCAATGGATTCAAGAACAAGGACACATTAGAACCGAAGAAATGCTTCGCACCTTCAATTGTGGAGTAGGAATGGTGATTTGTGTGTCAAAGAATGATGTAGGTAAAGCAAAGCAGATATTGAAAACAATCGGTGAAGAAGTTATTGAAATAGGAAAAATTATAAAATCAAAAGATAATCAATCAAAAGTTATTTATCAATGAAAGATAAAAACTTATTACGTATTGTCGTATTAATCTCGGGAAGAGGCACTAATTTGCAAGCAATAATTAAAGCTTGTAATAAAAATATTGATGCAAAAGTAGTTGGAGTAATAAGCAATCAGATTAATGCAGCAGGTCTTAATATTGCACATAAAAATAAAATAGCTTTCGATGCTATAGAACATAAAAAATTCAAAAGCCGTGATGAATTTGATGATCAATTACAAAAATGTATTAAAAAATATAATCCAGGATTAATAATTCTTGCAGGATTCATGAGAATTTTAGGAAAAAAATTTATTAATCAGTTTAAAGGGAAAATATTAAATATTCATCCTTCACTATTACCTGAATTTCCAGGATTGAACACCCACAAGAGGGCTTTAGAAGAAAAAAAGAAAAAACATGGGGCTAGTGTTCATTTTGTTACAGAAGAGCTCGATGGTGGGCCTGTCGTAATGCAAGCTACTGTTCCAATATTTGACTATGACAATGAAGAAACATTACAACATCGAGTGCTAGAAAAAGAGCATATTATTCTGCCTCAATCAATTGATTGGTTTTCAAAAGGTCGCCTTTATCTTGGGGATAATAATAAGATATATTTCGATGAAGAGGTGCTTAAATCCCCAATTCAACTAAAGGAATGAAGTATAATTCTAATCTTCACTGATCCTACTTGCAGTGGGTCCTGTTTGATCTCTGTACTTGGCATTAGAACGTTTGGTGTAAGGTCTTGATGCTGAATCGCTCATAGTTTCAAAGCTCATGGCGCCAATTGACATTCCTGGACGTAAAGCCAAAGGCAGCTTTCCGCTATTATAAAACTCCAAAACAATATTTCCATTCCATCCTGGGTCTATTCTATGCGCTGTCACATGGACCATCAAACCAAGTCTTGCGAGACTAGACCGACCGTCTAACCAACCTACAATATCATCTGGCATAGATATCGATTCAAGCGTAACCCCAAGTGCAAGCTCCTGGGGATGTAATACGAAATTATCACTTTGCTGTAATTGGACCTCATCTCCCATTACTTTTTCGACTGCCTGATTAACTTCTTCTCTTGTTCCTGAAAGATCAATGTATGGAGTATTATGCGAGCTAAATACTCTAAATCTATTACCCAGGCGCAAATCAATACTAACCCCCGTAATTAAATCATCCTCTGGCCTCGGTTCGATAACGATTTTTCCAATATTCAGAGCATTAATAATGTCTTTATCACAAAGTCTCATATGTTTAATTCTTTTTTCTTAATTGATAAATGTGCAGCAATATTCTGCCTGCTACGAATTTTCATTTTTATTTTTTATTTGTGATAAGTCACGAACAGCCCCTTTTGCAGCTGATGTTGTTAAGGCAGCATATGACCGAAGTGCATTAGAAACAAAACGTTGTCTGTTTTTCGGCTTCCAGCCTGATTGGCCTTTATTTTCCATAGCCAATCTACGTTGCTTTAGAACTTCATCACTTACAGCAATTTGTATTGATCTATGCGGAATATCAATCTCAATTAAATCCCCCTCTTCAATGAGTCCAATATTTCCGCCTTCAGCTGCTTCTGGTGAACAATGTCCAATTGACAACCCTGATGTACCTCCAGAAAAACGACCATCAGTAACCAAAGCACAAGCTTTCCCTAAACCTTTAGATTTTAAGTAACTAGTAGGATAAAGCATTTCCTGCATCCCCGGGCCCCCCTTAGGACCTTCATATCTAATAATGACAACATCCCCTTCTTTGATCTTGTCATCAAGAATCGCATCTACCGCAGAATCTTGACTTTCAAAAATATGCGCTGGACCGGAAAAAACTAATATAGATTCATCTACCCCCGCTGTTTTTACGATACAGCCTTGTTCAGCTAAATTACCAAAAAGAACCGCCAAGCCTCCATCTTGAGAGTAAGCGTGCTCTATATCTCTGATGCATCCATTTTTTCTATCGATATCTAAGTTTGGCCATCTACTGTCTTGACTAAAGGCTACCTGAGTTGGAATTCCGCCAGGTCCAGCTAAAAATCTTGTTTGTGCCTCAACTTTTTGAGACTGAATAACGTCCCATTCATCGAGCGCATCCCCAATTGTTGGCTCATGAACTGTGTAACAATTTCTATGAAGCAATCCCCCTCTATCTAATTCTCCGAGAATTGCTAAAACACCTCCTGCTCTATGAACATCTTCCATATGATACAACGGGGTTGCCGGAGCCACTTTGCAGAGATTTGGTACTTTACGACTCATACGATCAATATCAGACATTGTAAAATTAACTTCACCTTCATGGGCTGCTGCAAGCAAATGGAGGACTGTGTTCGTTGAGCCACCCATCGCAATATCCAAAGCGATTGCATTTTCGAATGCTCTAAAACTTGCTATTGATCGGGGAAGGACATTTTTATCATCCTTCTCATAATATCTTTTTGCTAATTCAACGATACGCCTACCCGCCTCAAGAAAAAGATTTTCTCGTTCTGCGTGAGTTGCTAACAGCGATCCATTGCCGGGTAAAGATAGCCCTAGCGCTTCTGTGAGGCAATTCATAGAATTTGCGGTAAACATTCCAGAGCATGAACCGCAAGTAGGGCAAGCAGATCTCTCTATCTGTTCTAATCCCTCTTCGCTTTGATTTGGATCAGCAGCGGAGACCATTGCATCAACCAAATCAAGTTTTACAACGCCTTTATCAGCAAGCTTCGTTTTACCTGCCTCCATCGGTCCGCCAGATACAAAAATCGTAGGAATATTTAACCTAAGTGTCGCATTTAACATTCCTGGTGTAATTTTATCGCAATTAGAAATACAAACTAAGGCATCAGCACAATGAGCATTTACCATGTATTCGACACTATCCGCAATCAGGTCTCGTGATGGCAAAGAGTAAAGCATTCCGCCATGGCCCATTGCAATTCCATCATCTACAGCAATTGTATTAAATTCCTTGGCGACACCACCGGCCTTTTCTATTTCCCGAGCAACTAGTTGGCCTAAGTCTTTGAGATGAACATGGCCAGGAACAAACTGGGTGAATGAATTAGATATGGCAATGATCGGTTTATCAAAGTCATCCTCTTTCATGCCTGTAGCTCTCCAAAGAGCACGAGCACCTGCCATGTTGCGACCGTGTGTAGTGGTGCGTGATCGGTATTCTGGCATTTATAATTTCTCCAATTAATTTCTGTCCTAGATTATCCTGTGAGAACACTATTTGATGCAATCTTAACCCAAAGAAGACAACCGCAATTAAGATAGGGGTTTCTTCTAATTGGGTTATACTGTAATTTAGTACATTTATCCAACTAATTAAAGCTATGGCAAAGAAAAGCGAGAGAACACGCCAAAGAATTGTAGAATCAGCAAACAGGCTTTTCTACCATCAAGGCTACCACAACACATCCTTCACCGAGATTGTTGCATCAGCTGGTGTGCCTCGGGGTAACATTTATTATTACTTCAAAACCAAAGACGAAATTCTAAAAGCTGCAATTGAATACAGGCTTGGTCGAATATCGCTTATGCTGGAGGGCTGGAATGGTGAATTCCGCACTCCTATTGAGCGTTTACATCGCTTTGTGGAGGTATTAGAGGACAGTTCGAATGTTGTTTCAAGATATGGATGTCCGATGGGCTCCCTTAATATGGAATTAGGTAAGGCTGACTTAAATCTCCAAAAACATGCGGAAGCTTTATTTGATTTATTTGAGAATTGGCTCACTGACCAATTCTCTGAACTAGGCTATGCTGGAAGAGCGCAAGAGTTAGCGCTTAGGGTAATAGCAATCGGCCAAGGTATTAATATGATCACACATTTACACCACGATCCGCTCCTATTAAAAAAAGAACGTGATCGCCTCAAAGATTGGATAGACAAGTTAGCTGAGGGCGAAAACGTAGATTACTAATCAAAGCACGTAAAAATCCAAAAAAAAAGCGGCATGCATTAAAGTAAGTTCGAACAAATCATAACTTAACTATTTTGACTCTTTGCGAGCTTTTACTTCCTTTATAACCTCTTCGGCTACATTATTTGGGCATGGAGAATAGTGCGAAAATTCCATTGAAAATTGCCCTCTTCCAGAGGTCATTGTTCTCAAATCACCTATATACCCAAACATTTCTGATAATGGTGCATCAGCCTTTACTCTGACACCAGTTGGTCCTGCATCTTGGCCTTGGATCATTCCTCTTCTTCGATTTAAGTCTCCTATAACATCCCCAACATGCTCATCGGGGGTGAAAACATCGACCTTCATAATCGGCTCCAGTAATTGAGGGCCAGCCTTTGGTATCGATGTCCTGTATGCGGCTTTCGCAGCTATCTCATAAGCTACCGCAGATGAATCAACGGGATGGAAACCTCCATCGATAAGAAAAACCTTCACATCTAGTAAGGGAAAACCAGCTAAAACTCCTTCTTCCATACTCAATCGAAATCCTTTTTCAACAGCTGGCCAAAATTCTCTTGGAACATTACCACCAGTTACAATGGACTCAAATACAAAGCCGCTATTAGTCTCCCCTGGCTCAACAGAATAATCGATTTTAGCAAACTGTCCCGAACCGCCTGTTTGCTTTTTATGTGTATAACTATCCTCTACCTTCTTTGTAATTGTCTCTCGATAAGCTACCTGTGGCTTTCCAACTTGAACATCAATGCCATGTGTTCTTTTCAATATGTCGACTTTTATGTCAAGGTGCAACTCACCCATTCCCTTAATAATGGTTTCACCAGAATCCTCATCGGTTTCCACCCTAAATGAAGGATCTTCCTGCATCATCTTATTTAGAGCAATTCCCAATTTTTCGGAACCACCCTTGTCTTTAGGGGCTATTGCTATGGAGATAACGGGATCAGGAAATACCATGGGCTCTAAGGTAGCTGGCTTATTCTGATCGCATAGGGTGTGTCCAGTCTGTGTATTTTTTAAACCCACTAAGGCAATTATATCCCCAGCCTGAGCTGAATCTAATTCCTTTCTGTCATCTGCGTGCATTTCTACTATTCTGCCAATACGCTCTGTTTTTCCCGTGAAGGTATTCAGAACGGTATCGCCTTTTTTTAATTTTCCAGAGTAAATTCTTGTGAAAGTTAGTGCCCCAAAACGATCATCCATTATTTTAAAAGCAAGTGCCCTTAGGGGGCGATCAACATCAACGATTGCCCTTTCACCTGTTTCATTTCCCTCCATGTCTACTTCAGGTTGAGGGTCAACCTCAATTGGATCTGGCAAAAAATCTACAACTGCATCAAGCACTAATTGAATGCCTTTATTTTTGAATGCTGAACCGCAGTAAGTTGGAAAAAAATCAAGGGCAATAGTGCCTTTTCTGATACATTTTTTTATGTCTTCTATACTTGGCTCATTTCCCTCTAAATACGCCTCCATCAAATCATCGTCTTGCTCTACAGCAGTTTCTATTAATTTTTCTCTGTACTCTTCAACTTTTTGTTCCATCTCTGCCGGAACGTCCCTGATATCATATTTTGCCGGATCTCCAGAATCGTCCCAAACCCATGCTTTTCTAGTCAACAAATCAACAACGCCAATAAAATCTTCCTCTGTTCCAATAGGCAAAACCATTACCAATGGGTTTGCACCCAAAACTTGCTCAACTTGTCCCACGACACGATAAAAATCGGCACCTAATCTATCTAGTTTATTTACTAAGATGATTCGAGCTACTTCAGATTCATTGGCGTACCTCCAATTAGTTTCCGATTGCGGCTCTACGCCTCCAGAGCCACAAAAAACGCCAACACCACCGTCCAAAACCTTAAGAGAGCGATAAACTTCGATCGTAAAATCCACGTGCCCAGGAGTATCGATTATATTAAGTTGATGATCACGCCAAAAACAGGTTGTGGCTGCCGACTGGATCGTGATGCCTCGCTCGCGCTCTTGATCCATAAAGTCTGTTGTAGCCTCGCCATCATGCACCTCGCCAATTTTATGCGTCTTGCCCGTGAGGTTTAGAATGCGCTCGGTTGTAGTAGTTTTTCCGGCATCAACATGTGCAAAGATACCAATATTTCGATAAAGATTCAGGTCAGTCATTTTCATTCTCTAACTTCGAAGTCAAAAATTTAATTAGCTTTGGAGCCAAAAAAGCAGTTTAAAGCAAAGCAATAAGCACTTATTCTGCAATTATCGCTGCAACTCTTCACTTTTATAGAGCAAGCCGGTTCTTAAAAAAATTATAAGTTGTTGTTTTTTAAATATTTTTTATAAATTGACAATCAACAGGCGCGTATCTTACCACCGACAGCCAAAAAACACTGCAAAAATATAACGTTCGGGGCCTAAAACAGTCTAAGGCAATGTAGAAAAATATAAAATTATTGGAAAATAAAAAATCTTTTCTTCCATCTTGGATCTGAAGAGTTGTGAATCTTTTCATAAATCTCATGCTAAAATACATTTAAGATCTAAAAAACTTTTTATTTCCTATATTTCGAAGTAAAAAAGTCTAAAGGTGGGATTACAAAAAATGATTCATAAAATTTCTGTTGAAAATATCAAGTGTGGCGGTTGCGCTAGCACAATCGAAAAAAAGTTAAAAAAAAATTCATACGTAAAAAGTGTCGATATAGACATAGAAAGTGGTAACGTGCAATTTGAAATAGATGATATGGAAGCAAACGAAAAGAATATCGCGAATCTAAATACACAATTAACTTCATTAGGATATCCGGAAGTAGGCTCAGTCGATGGGCTCAAGTCAAAAACGGCAAAAGCAAAATCTTTCATAAGTTGTGCAATTGTTAAAGTAAATAATAAGATCGGTTAAACCCTCTTATTTTTCCTTTTAATAATAAATTTTGGTACAAAAATCATTATTCCTACTAATGCACAACCAATTATTACACCTCTGAGTAGATTATCATTACTACTCAGGGCTAGTTGGCCAACATGGCCAACCCATGTATAAGTTATAGTTGCAGGAATCATACATATTGCAGTTACTAATAAATATTGCCTAAAGGAAATCGATGTTAGGCCTAAAACATAATTCAAAAATACGAATGGAAAAATTGGAACCAACCTTACAAATGCAACAAACCTCCACCCCTCCTCATCAATACTATTTTTTATCTGATTGATCTTACTCGGTTGTTGAGTTTTTATAAAACTCGATCCAAAATTACGGCTAATTAGAAAGGCTACGCTTGCTCCAAGTGTTGCTCCAGACAGGTTTACTAATGAACCTAAAAAGGGTCCAAAAACAACTCCCCCGATTAAAGTCATGAATAAGCCAGATATAAAAAAAATAGAGGAAATTGCATACATCAAAATAAAGCCGAGAGGAGCATAAATCCCTAATTTGTTAACAAAGGAAATTAATTTTTCAAAGGTATCCTCATCCTGATAAAGATAAAAAAATAATGCCCCTAAGAAAATAAAGAATAAACTGCTTAATCGAAAAAAATTAGAGTTAATAAAAGTCTTGAGCACTTCATTTGATCCATTCTTGCTGTTTAATTTTATTCTTCTTTGCTTTCCTAAAGGGCAAAAAAAGCATACCGAAAAAATTTACTACATCGATTTGTTGTCGAAAATCAACAATTCCGACAATCATGTTTCTCTGATTATTTGCCGGATTCTCACAATAAGTATTAAACAATCTATCCCAAAAAGAAAAATTAAAACAAAAGTTAGCATTTGATTCTCGGTTTTCAATAGAATGATGAATTCTATGCATGTCTGGTGTAACAAAAAACCACCTAGCAAGCTTATCGATAGTTTTGGGAAGCTGTATATTTGAATGATTAAATATCGACATTCCATTTAATATGATTTCAAAAATGATCACTGATAATACCGGTGCTCCCAGAATAATGATAAAGGCAAACTTTACCAACATTGAAAAAATAATCTCTAAAGGGTGAAACCTTAAGCCTGTGGTAAGATCAAAATCTAAATCTGCATGATGAACTTTATGTAGTCTCCATAAAAATGGAACAGCGTGCATTACTACATGCTGCGCATAAATTACTATATCCAATATTAATATTGCAAAAACAATACTTATTACAGGATGCCAACCCACATTATTTAAAATGCCCCAACCATTTTTTTCTGCAATAACAGAAATGCCCACAGCAGCTATCGGAAAGATAGCTCTTAGAAGAAGAGTGTTAAAAACAATCAAAGATATATTATTTAGCCATCTACGAGGTTTGGCTACCTTAAGTTGACGAAAGGGTGCATAGGTCTCCCAAGCGACCATAAGTAAAAAAATTGCAGAAAATATTGAAATTCTCAGAAATACTTCATTACTTGAAATCCATTCGTTCATAGCATGCTCTCAAAAAATAATTCCTAATCTAACAAGAAGTGATTCTCTTAAGTATAGACTACTGAAAATTGAGAGCCAGATAGATTCATATATTAGCAATATCTTAAAGAAAGCTTAATTATGCGTAATGAGGAAGTGGAAAAGTTAATGTCGAGTTTCAGTATTAGAAATATTTACATTTATTAAAGAAGTAAAAAGCTTTACCCTTTTTTCTAGATCCAAAGCTTCCACAAGGAGTTGTTTATCAGATGCATCCATTGGCAAAACCATAACTAAGTTATTTATTAATTCTGATGTTTCAAGTTTTTCTAAGGCGCCCCAATCTGCCTCAATATGATTAAAAGATAAATACTGTCTCAGGGTTTTTCGAAAATTGGTAACTAATTCATCATTGACTTGTTGTACTTGAAAATCAGCTGAATATGATTCCCAATCTGGCTGAATTATTCTGTAGCCCCTTAAAGAGGGAAGCTCCTGAGTAATCTTAAATCTGCAACTCCCTGTTAAAACAATTCTTATCTGGCCATCACTGGTTTCCTCATGATGACTAATTCGTCCTGCGCAACCTACTTCACTCAGTTTTTGAGAATCAGTTTCGTTCGGATTTTGAATCATTCCGATAAGACGATTGTCCCTCATAGCATCCTCTACCATATTGAGGTATCGAGGTTCAAAAATATTTAAGGGTAAAATCGCTCCTGGCAAAAGTACAACTCCATGTAATGGGAAGATTGGCAATGAGTCAGGCAACTCGCTTATTGTTTGAAAGAAATTTTTCTGCTCTCTTGGCATCAATGATCCCTTTAATTTTATTTACTAGAAACCTTACCTTCTTACGGTGTTAGCTGATTATATAGGAATTCCATTTTTTACGACAAAGAAATGGAAAATCAATAACCTTAAATTTATTATAATGACTTAAAGTCAAAGTATCATTAGTATGCTTTAAATGACCTGGAAAAACATCATCAAAGATAAAGCAACCCTTGTGCTAATTGTTATTTTATTAGGTACACTTTTGCTCTTCCAATTCGATATATTTGTTTACCCCTTTGGTTTTATTTTGACTTCAGGCTTAATTATCGCACGCATCCTTCACCTTCGAGGCACAAAAAAAAATGAATAAAGATCCAGATTTAAGAGCTCGAAATCAAAGAAAGCTGCTAATGAATACCCATAAACAAGATTCTACGGGCTGTCTTATCTGGGACGGTCAAGTTTCAAATGCTGGTTATGGGCGGGTTATGCTAAAGACAGATGATGGCAATAAGATGCTTAGCGCCCCAAGAGCTGCTTATCAACTATTCAGAGGTGAAGTCGATAAGGATATGATTGTCACTCAAAAATGTCGGAATAGGCTTTGCATAAATCCCGAACATCTTGAATTAGTTACAGAAATACCACATGATTATTGGCATAAAAAATAAAATTTCCAATGAAAAACTTTTACTTTATGATATTGATCCCTGTAGTTACAGCAGAATATTGTATTTTTAGAGGCTGAGAAAATGAACAAAACTGAAATGCGAGAGGTGATTCTCGCTGCTAAAAAATCAAAAGGAATGACCTGGGAATCCATCGCTATGGCCGCTGGGTTATCTCCAGAATACGTAGTTTCGGCATGCCTTGGTATGAATCACCTCGAGAAAGAAAACGCTGATCAGGTAGTTAGGGCATTGGGTCTGAGTTTCGAGGTTTCAACTGCGCTTCAGGAATACCCCACCAAAAAATGGGATCAAATTATACCGAGTGACCCTCTAATTTATCGTTGGTATGAAATTGTGGGTGTCTACGGAGAAACAATAAAAGAACTCATAAATGAAAAGTTTGGTGACGGGATAATGTCCGCTATTGATTTCAAAATGCATATTGAGAAAGAGAAAGACCCTGCGGGCGATAGAGTAGTAGTTACACTGAATGGAAAATTTTTACCTTACAGCTCGTGGTAATAAAAAACTTAAGAGCGATTTTTGTATTTATTTGTAACTATTCGATCCAAAGCATTTGCAAAGCATCTAACCTCAATTTTTGTAAATGGCTTTGGTCCCCCTGTGTGAACACCGCTAAATCTCATTGTTTCCATAAAATCTCGCATATTGAGTCTCTGATTTATATTTTCCTGAGTGTACTCCTCCCCTCTAGTACTGAGGGCCATTCCACCTTTCAATAACACCTCAGATGCTAGTGGTATGTCAGAGGTAATAACTAAATCCATGGAATCCATATTTTCAATTATATAGTTATCAACTACATCAAAACCTGAGGAGACCTTTATGACTTTGATGCACCTTGAGACAGGAATTTTTAAAAATTGATTGGAAACAAAAATTATTTTAATTTTTGTTCTCTCTGCAGTTTTCAATAAAATTTCTCTTACCGACACAGGTGTTGCATCAGCATCTACCCAAATTTGCATAAATAATTGCCAAAGGTTAAAAGCACTATCCATTTATACTAGCACAGCTCGAATAATGAAAATAAAAAAAAATCATAAAAATCAATAATTAAGCAAAAAAAATAAAAATGTTATAAAATAACATTTTTGCTTGGAACAACTCTTATGAATAAAACTATCTTTCTTTGTCTTTTAACGATATGTTGCTATTTAAATTCTGCGCTTGCAGATCAAAAAAAGCTGAAAATATTTACCGGAATAATTCCAATTGGAGTGTTAGTTGAAAAAGTGGGCACAGATGAAGTAAGCGTTGAAAGCTTAGTGGGTGCTGGTTTTGATCCTCATATTTATGAACCTACTCCAAAACAAATACGAAAATTAAGTGAGGCGGATATCTATATTAATAGCCATATGCCGTTTGAAGAAAAATTGACTTCTTCTATTCAAACAATTAACCCAGATATTTTGATTGTGAATATATCTAATTCAAAAAAAATTAGCGATAAGCATGGCCATGGACATCATGATCATTCTCATCATGGTCATTCTCATCACGATCCTCATCTTTGGACAAGTCCACGTACCGCGAAATTAATTGCAAAAAAAATTTATGAGGGTTTAGCAAAGTTAAAGCCAGAAAAGAAATTTAAATTTTTTAATAACTATTCTTCTTTGAAAAAAGAATTTCACAATTTAGATCAAAGAATTAAATCGAACTTATCAAAAATAAAAAATAAAACTTTCCTAGTATTCCATCCTGCTTGGTCGTATTTTGCAAAAGATTATTCACTAAACCAGCTTTCTATTGAAGTAGATGGTAAAGAGCCAAGCGCAAAGTCTTTAAACAAAATCATTAATGTTGCAAAAAGAAAAAAGATAAAAATTATATTTGTCCAGCCACAGATGAATGAAAAATATGCCGAAAAAATTGCATCGGCTATTGGCGCGGAAGTTTATGAGGCAGATCCACTTGCAAAAAATTATCCAGAAAATCTTGAAAAATTGAGTGAAGTATTAGGCAAAGAACTAGCTTATGAAAAATAATATTTTAATCGATATTGAAAACGTAAGTTATTCCTATGAAAAGACCGCAGTCTTAAAGAATATTAACTTAAAAGTAAATGAGGGCGATTTTCTTGGATTAGTTGGTCCTAATGCCGGAGGAAAAACCACTTTATTAAAACTCATATTAGGACTGATAAACCCTCTTTCCGGTAAAATTTCTGTTCTAGAAAAAAAACCAAAAGATTCAAGTTCATCCCTTGGATATGTTGCACAATATCCAAGTTTTCCCCGTGATTTCCCAATCACTGTGGAGCAAGTGGTATCCTTGGGTAGAATTGGAATCAGAGATAAATCATCAAGTTTATTCGGGAGACATAAAACTACTAAAGTTGATAAACAGGCAATTTTACAAGCACTTCAAGAAGTTGAGGCAGAAAAGCTTGCACAACGCCAAATAGGAAGTCTCTCGGGCGGTCAATTACAACGAATTTTACTAGCAAGGGCCCTTGTTAGTGAGCCAAAAATTCTTATTCTTGATGAGCCTACTGCAAATATTGATCAACGTATGGAGGGTGAAATTTTTGACCTACTTAAAAATTTAAATAAGAGGCTTACAATTCTAGTAGTTACACATGATATAAGCTTTGTTTCCTCTTACGTAAATCGTGTTGCATGTATAAATGAAACGTTAGTGTGCCACGAAACAAATTCTATAGATGGAAGCGTTATAAAACAACTTTATGGAGAAAATGTTCGAATGGTTTCACACGAACATTAGTAAAAAATATGGAATTTTTCAGCGCTCTTCTACAACATGGTTTTTTGCAAACTGCAGTGCTTGCTTCATTGCTTGCTAGTATTGGCTGTGGTGTTATTGGAACTTATGTTTTTGTTAAAAGAATTGCTTTAATAGCTGGAGGAATTGCGCACTCAGTTTTGGGTGGTGTGGGAGCTGCTGTCTACTATCAATTTGATCCGCTTCTGGGAGCTTTGATTACTGCAATCATTGCGGCCATATTAATTGGCCTTGTGAGGCTTTATTGGAAAACACAAGAAGATACTCTCATTGCTGCTTTGTGGGCAATTGGCATGGCGGTTGGCATTCTTTTCATTTCAAAAACTCCGGGCTACCAAGGAGATCTTATTCATTATCTTTTTGGTAATATTCTACTAGTGCCAGATAAAAGCCTTTGGTTCATGGCTGTTTTAGATATAATTTTATTGGCTATAGTTGGATTATTTCATAAAAAATTTCTCATCGTAGTATTTGACGAAGAATTTGCTTATTTGCGAGGAGTGCCTGTCACATTCTATTATCTTTTATTGCTGTCTTTAGTTGCAGTTTCAATTGTGCTTCTCATTCAATTGGTCGGACTGATACTTGTGCTTGCTTTACTAACTCTACCTGCGGCCGTAGCTAGCCATTATGTGCATTCCCTTGGAAAGATAATGCTTTTTGCAACAATGCTAGGAATTTCCTTATGTATTTCTGGTTTAGCCTTGTCGTATGAACCAGATTTACCCTCGGGTCCCGCAATAGTGGTACTCGCTGGATGCTTATTTATAGTATCCTCTATTATTGTACGAATTAGACAAAATTATCTTTTGAAGAATTCGATCTCTGTTAGAGGAAAATCAAGTGGATAGATCTGTTTCAGATACATTGAAGCGAGCGCAGGAGCTCTGTAATGTCCGTGGAGTACGCTTAACTGAACAAAGAAAAACAGTTCTAAAATTAATTTGCGAAGCAAAGCGTCCTTTAGGTGCTTATGACTTACTCAATAAATTACGTAAAAGTATGAAGAATCCTGCTCCGCCGACAGTATATAGAGCACTTGATTTTTTAATTGAACAGGACCTTATCCATAAACTTGAGAGCTTACACGCATATATCAGTTGCGTTCACCCAGAGCATCCTCATACAGGTCAATTTTTAATATGTTCAAGTTGCGGTGATGTGAGTGAATTTATGACATGTTCGGATTGCACTGTTGATAATAAACTTCAAAATGATGCTATTGCCCAAATAATTAATGATGTTAAAGATACCTATAAGTTTCAAACACAACGCTCAATCGTAGAACTCTTCGGCATATGTTCCAAATGCTCTAAGCATTAAAAATAAATATCTCAAATGGAAACTTTTACAGCTAACGTAGAAAGTTTTACAAAAAAAATAGACGCAGAAATTTTTAAACTTTCAATTGCGCCAATGCTTGATTGGACAGATCGTTATTGTCGTTACTTTTTTAGGCAGTTGAGTTCGAATATACTTTTATATACCGAAATGATTACAACCGGTGCTCTACTAAACAACGATCCAGAAAAATTTTTAGATTTTGATCCATTAGAGCATCCGCTAGCACTGCAATTAGGAGGCTCAAATCCAAACGATTTAGCATTATGTGTAAAGCTCGCCAATACTTGGGGATATGATGAGATCAATTTAAATGTTGGCTGCCCATCAAACCGAGTAAAAAAGGGTAAATTTGGCGCATATTTAATGGAGGAGCCTAAATTAGTAGCGGATTGCATTCAAGCCATGCGAGAAGCTAGCAATAAACCAATTACGATAAAGCACCGAATAGGCATTGATAATAAAGATACCTATGAGGAACTGTTAAATTTTGTTGATATAGCCCAAAAAGCGGGATGTAAAACATTTATCGTGCATGCTAGAAAAGCAATTCTAAACGGGTTGAATCCAAAACAAAATAGAGAAATCCCACCACTAAATTATAATTTTGTCCATCGATTAAAAAATGATTTTCCTGATAATAATTTTATTATCAATGGAGGTATAAAAACAATAACTGAAATTCAAGAACAGCTTAAATTGGTGGATGGAGTAATGATTGGAAGAGAGGCTTACCACAATCCATGGAAAATAGCAGAGATAGATAAACAAATTTTCGAGAGAGAGGGGAAAATTTTTACACGAAAGCAAGTAGTTGAAAATATGCTTCCTTTTATAGAAAAACAAACAGAAAATGGAATTCCAGTCCATCAAATTACGAGGCATATGATGGGGCTTTTCAAAGGAATGCCGAGGGCAAAATTATGGAGACAGCATCTTTCTAAAATCGGCATGGAAAAAACTAAGGATGTAAAAATGCTTGAAAATGCTTTGCTCCAAATATAGATCAAGTAATTTATTTATTTTTTTTAGCCATAAATATAGGTTTTTTAAAAAAAATTTTTTTTTTTAAAAAAACAGTCCGGTTTTTTTTGATGAAACGCATCTTATTTGTTATTGTTTCCAGCCCTTAATTTAAATCTTTGATTGATTCCGGCGGAAAGAAGTATATATAAGTTAGCATACAGGCCATAGAAACTAGGGAATAAACGAGAGACAACAAATGAACCAACCATTAGCGCTTAGAAAAAGTGATTTTAGTGCCTCTAAAGAAGGGGAGGAGCCGCGTCGTTTCAGGGTTTTCACACAAAGAGATTTAGAAAAAATAGACCAAATTAAGAATCTCCCACCAGAGACAAGATTTGAAATGTTAGTTGTATCATCTGTTCTACCCTTTCGAGTAAATGAATATGTTGTCGAAGAGCTAATCGATTGGAGTAAAGTGCCTAATGATCCTATTTATCAACTTACATTTCCACAAAAGGAAATGCTATCAGATGAAATGTTTGAAAGAATGGCGCAGGCATACCGAAATGAAGATGATAAAAATACGATCAAGGCTTTAGCAAAAGAGCTCAGAGGTCAATTGAATCCTCATCCTGCTGGACAAATGCAAATGAACATTCCAGAAAATGATGAGGGAGAATCGCTGAATGGAATACAACATAAATATCGTGAAACAGTTCTTTTTTTCCCCAGCCAAGGGCAAACATGTCATAGCTACTGTACATTTTGTTTCAGATGGGCTCAGTTTGTTGGTGATAAAGATCTAAGAATGGCAACTACAGAGGTAGGAAAGTTACACAATTATCTAGAGGCACATACCGAGGTTACTGACCTATTAATTACGGGTGGCGACCCAATGGTGATGAAAACAAAACATCTCACCGCATACTTAGAACCGCTCATGGAGGATAAATTTAGTCATATTCAGACTATACGCATCGGCACTAAAGCACTTACATTTTGGCCTTATCGGTTTGTGTCAGATAGCGACGCTGAAGAATTACTCATCCTTTTGAAGCAATTGAGTGATGCGGGTAAACATGTAGCGATTATGGCTCACTATAATCATTGGCAGGAGCTCTCCACAGATATCGCAAAAGAGGCTATCTTAAAATTACGTAAAACCGGAGCAGAAATACGCGCGCAAGGTCCTCTATTAGCCCACATTAACGATAATGCTGATGATTGGGCAAAACTCTGGAAGCTACAAGTTAGCCTCGGCATCATCCCTTACTACATGTTTGTAGAAAGAGACACTGGTGCAAGACATTATTTTGAAGTACCACTTTTAAAGGCTTGGAATATTTACCGAGATGCAATGAAAAAAGTATCTGGACTAGCTCGAACAGCTCGAGGCCCCAGTATGAGTGCAGGTCCGGGTAAAGTTGAAGTTCAAGGAGTATCGGAAATAAATGGAGAAAAAGTTTTTGTGCTTCGTTTTGTGCAAGGAAGAAATTCAGATTGGGTGCAAAGGCCCTTTTTTGCTAAATATGATCCTGAGGCCACTTGGTTAGACAAACTTATACCAGCATTTAATGAAGAAAAATTCTTTTTCGAAAATGAATATATAGAAATGCAAAAAGAAGCAAAAGATTTAAAAAAAATATCTATTAAAATTTCATAATTATCAATAAGCTCTTGACGCTTTTGTTATACTATTTCATACTCTTATTTTAAGGTGCCGTTTGTTGTTTAGGCAAACGGTTAAACGGGAAGCTGGTGAGTTTAAAACGAATCCAGCGCTGCCCCCGCAACGGTGATTGTGAAAAACATGAATAATTAGCCACTGGGATAATCCTGGGAAGGCTTCATTGTTTTGTCATTTCTGACTATGCATCAGCCCGGATACCGGCCTTAAATTTATAAAACAACTAACTGCGGTGGGCGGTCGGTAAAGCTGATTTTGGTCCAGTCGTTTTTCTGGTTGTTTCGCTTTGCCTTGCCCTTTTTATACATAGGCAAGCGCAAATGCTATCAAAGGTAATTTTACTCTCTGCTATTGTTTTATTAATACTTTACGTCCCTAGGACGGAAGCCGATAACTTGATTTATATTGGTGGGAAATACTATCAGCTCGATACAATACCAAATACAAAATTAATTGTAGGGAGTAGAGACTTAGAATCCTCAAATACTAGTGATCTTGGGGAGATATTACGCGCAACACCGAGCGTAGAAGTAACGTCAAATGGTGGATTAGGGCAACTATCTTCTGTTTTTTTTAGGGGAACAGATAGCAACCACACTTTATTTCTCCTTAATGGGGTAAATATAAATGACGGTGTAACAAATCAAGCATCTATTCAATTTATTAATCCACAGTTTGCAGATCAGATTGATATTATCAAGGGGCCTAGTTCAACCATATTTGGTAATTCAGCCATAGGGGGGGTAGTCAATATAAATACAACGCAAGTAACAACAGACGATCTTAGGGGCCAGGCTAAAGTTTCATATGGAAGTAAAAATACAAAAGATATTTTTATAAAAAAAGCCTTTGTATCAGATGAGAATATTTTTTCTTTTACTCTAGGGGCGATTAAAAGCAATGGAATAAGGCCAAAAATTCAGTCAAATTTTAACGCAGAGTATGAAAATAAAACACTTAATATGATTTATGCTAAAAATCTAAATAATGGAAAATTAACTGCTAATATATTTCAAACTCAAGGTTTCTCAGAATATGATTCGAGTGGCAAGCAAAAAAGAGATTTTCATATGCAGGTTTTTTCATGGGGTTTTGAAAATTACAAAAAGGGAAATAATCAATTAAGCGCTAAAGTGTCATATTTTAAGCAATACACAGATGAAAGCACGGCAAATTCTGGTGCTGATGATTATGCAAAAACTTATAGAATGAAAATTGACTTTGAAAACAAAAAAACACTCAATAAAAACAGTAAAATTACTTATGGATTTAATTTAAGCAAGGAAAGAGTAAAATATGATAATTATGGTTTTTATTCAGGAGATTTTAAAACGAAAGAGGCTTATTTTCAAACAAGCTTCCAGAATGACTTCGGTAAATTTCTTTCAGGTTCAAGAGTAAGTCATGATGAATATTTTAAAACCCATAATACTTGGAACTTAGGATACACAAAAAAATTAGGTGAAAAATTATTAATTGGCGGAATGATATCTACCGGTTATCAAGCACCCCCCGGAACAGATAGATTTGATGCGAGTTATGGTACAAAAACACTTAAACCAGAAACATCGAAATCAAAAGAAATTTCACTAATATATCAGCCAGAGAAAAGTCTTAATCTTGAATTAAATTTTTTCAATACCGATATCGATAATCTAGTTGAATATGGCCCAGCCCCGACATATAGAAAGAAAAATGCTGGATCTGCCTCTAACGAAGGTTTTGAATTGATAGCTCAGAAAACATTTAAAAATTGGGATTTTTCAGGAAATATTCTTTTGCAAGATCCAATAAAGGCAGATGGAACTAGGCTTTTAAAACGTGCAAAACGAAAAGGTTCAATTATGGCTCTATATGAAAAAGCTAATCTAAAGTGGGCCACAAAATTAATTCACAGTGGAGATAGGACGGATGCTGTTGATGCTGATGACGATAATAAAATGGCAACATATTCAATAGTAAACTCCAACTTTAATTATAAGTTATCAAATTCGCTGATTTTAAATTTCAAAATTGATAACATTTTCGATACATTTTATGAAACCACAGATGGGTTTAGTACCTATAGAAGATCAATATTTTTAGGGTTTAAATATCTAGGATTTTAAATGCCACGATTAACAAAGATATATACGCGCTCAGGAGATCAGGGAGAGACTGGTTTAGGAAATGGAACTCGCATACAAAAAGACAGCGCAAGAATTGGTTCATTAGGTGATATTGATGAATTAAATAGCACAATAGGACTTTTGAGAGCTCAAGCTAATGAGGACCATAAAATTGATGATGCCTTGGAGATCATACAAAATAGATTGTTTGATATTGGTGGTGAATTAGCTATACCAAAGCAAGAAGTTACGACTGAAGCTTGGATAGAAATTTTAGAGAAATGGCTCGATGACTTAAATAAAGATTTACCGCAACTAAAGGAATTTATCCTGCCTGGTGGGAATATTCCGGCAGCAACTTGCCACATAGCTAGATCGGTATGCAGACGAACTGAAAGAGGTTTATTTAAATTAGCTAAAGATGAATTTGTCAATCCTATTACTATTAAATATCTAAATCGACTTTCTGATTTTCTTTTCGTATTAGCTCGAAACTTAGCAAGAAAGAATGATGGAAAAGAAATTACTTGGGATAGAAATATTTAAAATATGAAAGGTTCAATTGTTATAATAGGAATTGGAGAAATAGGAGGAATATTCGCTAGGAGTTTTCTCAAACTTGGATATGTCGTATATCCTGTAACTCGTGATATAACGATAAATGATATTGTAAATGAGAATATTAACCCTAGCCTCGTGCTTGTGACGGTCAATGAAAATTCTCTTCAAGAAATATTAAAAAATATTCCAAAAAAATGGTCCGATAAACTCATTTTAGTTCAGAACGAACTACTTCCCAAAGACTACTCTTATTTAAATTCACCAACAATAATTTCAATTTGGTTTGAGAAAAAAAAGGGGCAGGACTCAAAAGAAATTATTTCATCTCCTGTTTATGGGCCAAAGTCTGCTGTTATACAGCAAGCTTTAGAGACACTAGGTCTAAACTCAAGAATTATTACCTCACATAAAAATATGACATTTGAACTTGTTGTGAAAAATGTTTACATACTAACCACGAATATCGCGGGTCTAAAGGTTGGAGGAAATGTGGGAAATTTATGGAAAAATCATAATGATTTAGTGATTAATGTCTCACACGATATAATTTCTATTCAACAAGCTCTTTTGAATAAATCATTAGACAGAGAAAAAATCTTACTTTCAGTGCTGAATGCTTTTAATGGAGATCCAGAGCACAAATGTATGGGCAGAAGCGCGCCTGATCGATTAAAGAGGGCCATAGCAGATGCTAATGAATTGAATGTGGACGTTCCTACATTAAAAGAGATTAGCAGAGAATATTTATAAAACTTATAAAGTTATGTATAGATTTTCTCTAATTCAATTATGCCCTTGCGGATAAAAAGGTTATTTTAAGGGTCTAGACTTAAGAAAGTTGAAGTTAATAAACCCAATTAGCAAAAATTTAGGCATAATAAGTTCAATTAAAAATAAAGAAAAAGTATTTTACAGTTCATCTCTTGTTTTTTATATTGAGGCGCTATCAATGAAAATTCTCTTAGCTAATCCACGTGGATTTTGCGCAGGCGTAGATAGAGCAATTGAGATCGTAGAACGAGCTCTTGAGAGCTTTGGTGCGCCAATTTACGTACGACATGAAGTTGTACATAATAGATTTGTAGTAGATGGTCTTAGAGAAAGAGGTGCTATATTTGTTGATGATTTAGCAGAAATTCCAGATAACAGCACAGTAATTTTTAGCGCACATGGAGTTTCGCAAGCCGTTCGTGAAATGGCTATTGCTCGCAAACTCACTATTTTTGATGCCACTTGTCCATTGGTTACAAAAGTTCATTTAGAGGTTGTTCGGCATTGCAAAGCAGGTTCTGAGGTTATTCTAATAGGACATCGGGGGCATCCTGAAGTTGAGGGCACTATGGGGCAATATAAGTGCTTAGAAAAAACAGGTGGGGAAATTTATTTGGTAGAAACCGCCAATGATGTAAAAAAACTGACTGTAAAAAATCCTGATAATCTTGCATTTGTTACGCAAACGACACTTTCGATGGATGATACTTCAACTGTCATAGATGCTCTAAGAAAAAGATTTCCGTTAATTCGAGGCCCAAAAAAAGATGACATTTGCTATGCCACCCAAAATAGACAAGAGGCTGTAAAAAAACTTTCTGCCAATTGTGATGTTGTTTTAGTCGTGGGGTCTCCAAACAGTTCTAATTCAAATCGCCTCAGGGAAATAGCCACAAAACAAGGGAAGGATGCTTTTTTAATAGATGGTCCAGATGATATTAAAAAAGATTGGATAAAAAATGCAAAAATCGTTGGAGTTACGGCCGGTGCATCAGCTCCTGAAATTTTGGTAGAAAATGTAATAAGAAGATTAAGTGAATGGGGCGTATGCGATGTGGAAGAAGATGATGGAAACAAAGAAACAGTGACTTTTGCTCTTCCAAAAAATTTACTAGTTTCCTCTAGCTCTGTTAATTAAAAACAATAGTGTTTTTAAATCTTGAAAGAAAAAAGTCATGGGCGCCTAACTTATGTCTCAAGATATTATAATTGTTGGAGGCGGAATTATTGGTATGCTTACTGCCCGTGAATTACATGACTCGGGAATGAGTATCACACTAATTGATAAACAAGAACCGGGCAAAGAGGCTTCATGGGCAGGTGGTGGCATACTCTCACCTTTATTTCCATGGAGGTACTTAGATTGCATCACTGATTTAGCCTCTTATAGTCAAGAACATTTTTCAAAAACTTGTAGAGAATTATTAGAAAGCACCGGTATTGATTCTCAATTTTTAAAAAGCGGGATGCTAATGGTTGCCTCTGACGAGATTGAGCAAGCAAAATCTTGGGCAATAAAGCATAATAAAAATTTGCAAATAATAGACTCAAATGCGTTTAAAGAAATTGAACCTTTAAAAAAAGACCCGCCACAAAGGGGCCTATGGATGCCTGATGTTGCGCAAGTTCGTAATCCAGAGCTAGCAAAAGCATTATTTCTTGACCTAAAAAAAAGAAAAATTAAAATTTTTACTAGATATCCAGTTAAAAAAATTCTTTATAATAAAGATATTTGTCATGGTGTAGCTACAAAAGAAAAAAATTATCATGCGGAAAAAGTAGTGATTTGCACAGGATGTTGGAGTGGAGACCTTTTGGAGCATTTACCCTATCCACCAAAAATTTATCCAATCAAGGGGCAAATGCTTCTATTCAAAACCACGCCGGGGCTCATCAAAACAATATGCTTAGAGGATCACAAATATATAATTCCTAGAAAAGATGGCTATGTTTTATTTGGCAGCACAATGGAAGATAGTGGTTTCAATAAAGATACTTCAAAATTAGTTTTTAAAGAATTGCATCATATTGCGGTTAATCAATTTCCAATTCTTAAAGATTTTCCTGTTGTAAAGCATTGGGCCGGCTTGCGACCCGCCTCCCCAGCTGGCGTTCCTTACATATCAGCGCATCCGCAAATAATGGGTTTATATATCAATTCTGGACAATTTAGAAATGGTGTAGTATTAAGTGTAGGATCGGCGCGCTTGATCGAGAATATAATTTTAAAAAAAGTTCCTGAGATCAATCAATCCCCCTTTGATTGGAATGCACCTCGAGGTTAATGCTAACCGACTTTAAATAGCTTGCTTATAAAAAAATGCCACCGTAGCTCAGTTGGTAGAGCAACGCATTCGTAATGCGTAGGTCAGGAGTTCGACTCTCCTCGGTGGCTCCAGGTATACAAATCACTAGGTGAGAAAAATGACAGAACTAAGACCAGTTGTTAGTATGGAATCTCTAGGTAAAAAAGCAAATAAGAATGGAGAACAACTTGCAATTCCTAAAATAGCTCTTATTTTGAGCTACTGTGGTTTAATACCATTTATTGCTTTATCAGTAGGCTTATGGTTTTCCCCGGCTAATCAAACTGAATTTCTCAATAATGCTCTAATTACATACTCGGCAATAATATTATCCTTTATAGGAGCGATCTATTGGGGATTCTGTATGTCAAAAAATCAAAAAAATAAAAAAAAATTTTATATATTTAGTGTTTTGCCAGCGCTCTTTGGTTGGTTAATTTTGCTTTCTGACACCTTTTTAAATTACTTTTTATTTTCAATGGCCTTTGGGTGTGTTTGTTTGTTTGACGTTGCACAATCAAAAAAAGGGGAGTTGCCAGCTTGGTACCCCAAACTTCGTGTTCCCGTTACAATTTTAGTTATTACATCCCTAACTAATGCTCAAATTTTTTTTATAATTTAGAAAATATATTACCAGGGTAGATTTTCACCATCGAAACTCCAAAATTTTCCAGTATGATCTGGTTCCAATTTATTCATTAAATCAGTCATGTATGCGACGCTTTTTTCTGGAGTAAAAATTTGACTTTCAGGCACATTTCGATGAAATGGAGCTGATAATGGAGTATCCGTAGTACCCGGATGAAGCGCTGCTACACAAACATTTTTAAGATTTCTTCCCCATTCAATTGATAAAGTTTTTATGATTTGATTAAGAGCGGCTTTTGAAGCTCTATAACTATACCAACCACCTAAATAGTTTTCTTCAATGCTGCCTACTCTTGCGGAAATTGTTGCAAAAATTGCATTCTCTTTATGTCTAAATGACTTTGTAAGATATTTAGCAAAGAGCATAGTAGGAAGTGTGTTTATTGATATGCTTTTAAGCATATAGTCTTTATCAATCTGACGTGTTGACTTCTCTGGACCATGCTCTAAATCATGAAGCATGCCAACAGCATTTATAAAAATCTTTATATCTGCTAATGACGAACAAAATTCTGCTACCTGATCTTCTTCCGTGATATCAACCTTTTTCCAATTAATACGATTGTTCTCAAGTAAACTTTTTTTAGGTTCAGTTTTATTATAAGTAGCAATTATTTCATATTCATCAGTTTGCAAAAACCTCTCAACAAATGCTTCACCAAGACCTCCACTAGCCCCTATTACAACAATTTGCATCTCAATATCCCCCCTATTCTTCTCTGTTAATTATCATGCAAGTGAATTTCTCAATTTTTCTGCTGATAAACTAATTGCTTTCTTTTTTCCTGAATCTAATCTTGACAAACTTCTCCACTGCATTGCAGCCCTTGGGTGATTACTAAATTGATCGTTGTGTCGTATCAAAAAGTCCCAATAAAGAGTCGTAAATGGACAGGCATTATCTCCCGTTGATTCATCTGGCTTGTATTGACAGCTATCACAATAATTGCTCATACGATTTATATACTTTCCTGATGCCACATAGGGTTTAGACGAAACAATACCTCCATCGGCAAATTGAGACATGCCTAAGGTATTTGGCGCTTCAACCCACTCTATTGCATCAATGTGAATAGCCAAAAACCACTGATGAATTTTTTCTGCCTCAACGCCTAGTAGTAAAGCAAACAAACCGGTTACCATCAGTCGTTGTATATGATGGCTATACCCTGTTTCTAAAATCTGATCGATAACTTGATTTAAGCAAGACATATTTGTGTCTGCGGTCCAATAAAAATCAGGTAGAGGATTTTTTGCATTCAAGGCATTAGAGCTTATTAAATTTGGCATTTCAGTCCAGTAAATACCCCGCATAAATTCTCTCCAGCCTATGATTTGTCTCAAAAAACCTTCTACTGAAGCAATTGAAACCTCGCCATTGTCATATGCTTTTACAGCGGCCTCAATTACTTCCCTTGGATTGAGAAGTTTAATATTTAAGGCAGCAGATATGCCAGAATGGTAAAGTAAACCTTGATCCGTCCACATCGCATCTTGAAAAGGACCAAAACTTGGAAGCCTCTGATTAATAAAATCTCTCAAAAGTTTTAACGCCTGTTGTCTTGTGACTGGCCACTTGAATTTATCGAGCTTTCCAGGGTTTTTTGGAAAAAATTTTTCAACATCGCTAAAAACTTCCTTAGTAATGTCATCTGGTTTGAAGCCAACTGCTCTGGGTATTAAGCCTGGACCTTTTTTTCCAAATGTTTTTCTATTTTCTTTATCAAAATTCCAAGTACCTCCAATAGGCTCTTTTCCGTTCATTAAGATATTTAATTTTTTTCTTTGATATCTATAGAAATGTTCCATAACAAGCTTTTTTCTTCCTTCCCTCCATGTTTGAAACTCATCGATGCCGCATAAGAAATGAGAATCCTCCAAAACTTCTAATGGGAGATTCACTTCATCGCATATTTCTTTTATTTCTTTCAAAACCGAATATTCACCAGGCTGAGAAATAACGATCTCTTCCGGCTTGTATTTAACAATTAAGTGCTTTAAAGCCGTACGAAATGATCTAGAATATTTGCTTCCGATTTTGATATATTCAACATTCCAACCTTTTGAGGTTAGCCACTTCGAGAAATGGCGCATTGCCGACAGAAATAGAGCGGTGCGTGCTTTATGAGAAGAGACCTTACTTGACTCATGCCGAGATTCGATCATTACAATTTTATCTACACTTTTATCGCCTTTTCTCAGAAGAGTAGAATTGCAATCTAACTGATCCCCCAAAATTATTAAAATTTTTCTAATGGTCATTTTTTTTTAGCCTCTATTCGACATCTATCCGAACAATATAGAACCTCGTTCCAACTTTTTTCCCATTTTTTACGCCAACTAAAACTTAGACCGCAGAATTTACAATCTTTTGTTGGCAAATTTATTTTTTTATGCGCCATCTTCAAAAAAATCCAATTGTTTGTTGATTATTTTTCGGGTGTCTAATTTATTATTTCTTCTATTTTTTCGACTGCCATGTTTTTTAAATATTTTTTGTGCCTCTAATTTTGCAAAGTCACTATTTCTTGCACCAATAATTTTCTTTCTAGCTTGCCTAGCAGAAATTTCATGGTCTACAATTGGCTTTGGATAAAAAGAATCAAAATTTTTTAAGGAAGAGTCAAAAAGCTCATTTTCTGGCATTAGCCAAGGCGTATGAATCCAATGATTGGGGACCTCTCTGAGCTCCGGAACCCATTGTCGAATAAAGCTACCCTCGGGATCATACTCTTTCGATTGTTTTACAGGGTTATAAATTCTAAGTGCGTTAATGCCAGTGGTGCCTGATTGCATTTGGACTTGAGGCCAGTGAATTCCCGGTTCATAGTCTAAAAATTGACGTGCTAAAAACAAGCCAGACTCCCTCCAATGCATCCATAGCTGATAACTTGCGATTGAAATAAGCATGGCTCTCATTCGAAAATTTAACCAGCCTGTAGCTATCAAAGATCTCATACATGCATCGACAAAAGGCCATCCAGTCTCCCCTCTTGACCAAGCATTAAATCTATTTTGATCGCATTCGCTTTTTCGTAAATTTGATGTTGATGTATGTAAATCCTCAAATTCGATTCGCGGTTCAGACTCCAATTTCTGAATAAAATGACAATGCCAATGAAGTCTGCCTTCAAAAGCAGATAAAGGCTTTTTGTAATTTCTCTTTTTATTGGTCATCTCGTCCCTTTTCAATTTTACTGCTTGATAAATTTCTCTTATCGAGATGTTACCTACAGAGATATATGCGCTTAAACGCGAACAAGATTTTTTGGCTTTATCAGGAATTGAAATATCATTTAAATAATTTTTACTACGTGAAGTTAGAAAGCTTTCGAGATTTTCGTGTGCTCGCCTTATTCCTCCTTTTTGTCTTTTTGGGCAAAAATCAATAGCTAAATTGGAATTAGGCCAATCGGGTATTTTTCCGACATCAAGCTCGCCAATCGGCTGCAACCGGTCAATAACACAAATATCTTGCCTCATTAAAGTTTCCCAGTTCTTGGCCCAAAGATTTCTATCCACCGATCCTCGAATAACACCATGTTGTTGACTTTGATACCAAGGGATACAAAGCTTTTTTAGGCTTTGATCTACCTTTTTATCTCGCTGAAAACTCCATTTATTTCCTGTTTCCTGATGAGACCATACGGCTGAAATGGGAAATGTCTTAGTTATTTTTTTTATTACCTCGTCGGCAGGGCCGACTCTTACTATAAGAGGCTGTCCCAAAAGTGTTAACTCTTCTCTCAATTCAATTAGACTTTCTTTTAAAAATTCCCAATGCCTGCCAGAAACATCGGGTTGATCCCACATGTCTGGATCGACTATGTAAAGAGGCAAGACAGGTCCCTTCTTCGAGGCTAAATACAAAGGTTTGTGATCTCGAATACGCAAGTCTCTTTTGAACCATACAAGATTGATCATTTCGACAACTCTTAAACAATCCCAGCAGAGGTGGTTTCTTTTCCCAAATAAGGAGATGCAATTTCTCCTATATCAATTTGAGCTCTCACCCTAGTTAGAAGCATATATAAGCCTCCGAGTTTTCTATGCAAGAAAAGTATTTCAGTCGGAGGAAGTCGACCGTATCCCTGTTTTAACCTCATATCCACAACCTGATCACTCATTTTTTTTGCCAGATCCGAGTTGTGAAAATTAACCAAGCCAGTTACTCTCAGTGGCTCCGTAGCTGTCTTCAGTAAATTTAAGATCATACTTTCATAAATGTCCGACTCTTCATCAGATAAGTAACCGACCAATCTTGCTGCCTCAATTATTTTTATATCGTTAGACTCATAGCATGCTTGTAATAACTTACTCAATGCTTGCCTATTATCAGATGTATAGTTTTTTGTTGCTCCAAAATCGAGTAATTGTATGGTCCCCTTGTTTGTGTACAAATAATTTGCAAAGTTTGGGTCGGTCTGTGCTACACCCCACTCAAAAACTTCTTTAAAAGCTAACTCAGTAAGTGCGCCCGTAATGCTATCCCGTAACTCTGACCCTTCATTTTTTAGAGCATTTATCGGACGACCCTCTAGGTACGTCATAGTCAAAACCTCCGAAGTGCATAACTCGTCAACCACTTTAGGTAAACAAAATCGGCTATCTTCTTTTAATAACCCTGAGAAATTTTTAATAGATTCTGCCTCTAATAAATAATCTGCTTCAGCATGTAATTGAATTTTTGCGTCATTCAACAGGTTTTCAATATCTAATCCCTTGGGCAGCAGTTTTAAGGTCTTCAAAAGAGTTGCAACGTTACTGACATCGCTATCGATACTTTTTCTAATACCTGGGTATTGGATTTTTATTGCGACATCTCTCCCATCTTTCAATTTGGCCCTATGAACCTGACCAATTGATGCAGCTGCAATTGGAGTAAAATTAAAATGAGAAAATTTTTCATCCCATCCATCTCCCAAATTATTTTTCAGTACCTTTGCTACCTGCCCTAAAGGCATTTGATGAGCGCTATCTCTTAATTTCTCAAGAAGATTTGTAAGTTCTTCAGGTAAAACCTGACCGCTGTCCATCGAAATGAGTTGACCTAATTTCATGGCTGCACCACGCATTTCAGAGAGTTTTTCAGCTACTCGGTTCATGTTCTTGGGTGTGAGAAAAATGTCTTCTAACTTAGGCCTGTTACCCTTTAGGAGCTGACGAAAGCCCTCCGAAGCCGCTGAACCAGCCATGCCCCCTGCCAGTCTGCCTAATAAAGACAAACGACCTAATCGTGACGAAGTAATGCGGCGATTTTTACTCATTGAACAAATCCTAAACAAATTTATTATTTCATGTTGATTTTTACCACATAACCTGCACAAATTCCGGACATAAATATCAGATATTAGCAAAAAGCTATACTTGTCCTGTACAAACAGTATATTTTTCTTCAAATTAGTGCTCACAAAGTTTGTTTTGTGTTGCAAAACAGCAAATCTTCCTCATTTCGAATAGTAAAGTAGTTGATAGAATGTATTTTTTTATCAGAAATTCAAAAAATGCCTGATCTTTTCGTCAACAAGCTTACTGTTATTGATTTCTCGTATCTTGATTCAAATCGAGGTTTAGTAGGAGAAAGCTGGCAAGTAAATGTAATTTTACAAGGTATTTTGGATGATCAGGGCATGATTCTTGATTTTGGTCACGTAAAAAAAATGATAAAAAAATATATAGACGAAAATTATGATCATAAATTAATCGTCCCAATCGCTGATAAGATTGATATTAATAGAGATGAAAATAACAACCTCATAATTAATTATTCGCTCAGCGATGGTAATTCTATTACGCATATTTCTCCATCAAGTGCTGTAATGAAAATCGAGGGAAAGAGTGTTTCTGCAAAGATTTGCGAGAAGGCAATTTCACATGGAGTCTTTCCCGAAATGCCAGAAAATATTACTAATTTAATAATTGAATTAGTACCTGAAAAAACAGAGGATCACTACTATCACTACAGTCATGGGCTAAAAAACCATAATGGAAACTGTCAACGTATTGCTCACGGACATAGATCTAAGATTGTAATAAAAAGAAATGAAAAAAGAGAATCAGAGCTTGAAGCTGTCTGGGCTAGAAAATTTAGAGATATCTACATAGGAACACACGAGGATCTTATTTACGAGAAAGATGGAAAAATGGCTTTTCAATATTATAGCTCCATGGGAAAATTTTTCCTAGAATTGCCATCTGATAAATGCTACCTCATAAAAAAAGAATCAACGGTTGAAAATATTGCGCAACATATCGTAAATGAGTTAAAAAAAGAAAATCCAATAGACTTTTTTCAAGTATATGCCTTCGAGGGAATTGATAAAGGTGCAATAAGTCAAAAGTAAGGATACTTAAGTCACACTTTAGTCATAATCCTTGTCCTTCCAAGTGCGAAGGGCGTGAAATACTTCATGTGTATCCTTCAGTTCATGGCCAATCCATTTTTCCGCTGCAATTTTTACTTCAGGTATATTCGTGCGCATAAATGGATTTATTTGAGCTTCTTCGATCAATGTTGAAGGGAGAGTTGGTTTGTTTTTGGAGCGCAGAGCTTTGACCTCATGCTCTCTCTCCAATAAATTTACGTTAGTAGGCTCAACAAGTTTCGCAAACCCAATATTGTCTTCGGTATATTCATGACCACAATAACAATATGTTTGCTCAGGCAATTTTAGTAATTTACTCAAGGAGATACTTAGTTGCCTATAAGTACCACTGAAAACTCGACCGCAGCCGCATGAAAATAAAGTATCGCCACAAAATAGGGCATTTTCACCATAAAATGCAATATGGCCTTCAGTGTGTCCTGGCACATCTATTACCTCAAATTTCACTTTTAAGTTTTTGAGGCTTACAACATCCCCACCTTTAAGGGAAAAATTAACGCCTTTGATCGGCTCCTTAAATGGGCCAAATACCTTGACGCCTGGCCAATGCTTTGCGATATCTATGATTCCGCCTGTATGATCTCTATGCTTATGTGTTACAAATATTGCCTCTAATTTTAGACAATTCTTATCCATATAATCGAGAACGGGGGTACTTTCTCCCGGATCTACTATCACACAATAATCAGAGTTTTCTCTTGAAATAAGCCAAACATAGTTGTCATTTAGCGCTTGTATTGGCTCAACTTTTATTTCCTTTCTCATATAACTTTTCTGGACTTATTAAGATTTTTTTGTCATTAATTAAGCGGTTTCCTGATATTTTTAAATAAAAACACTTTCTTCTTCCTGTATGGCAAGCTGGTCCATTTTGATCCACAAGAATTAGGGCCGCATCACCATCACAGTCTAACCGCATTTCTTTCAAAGCCTGGGTTTGGCCCGATAACTCCCCTTTTTTCCAAAGTTTCTGCCTTGATCTAGAAAAATAGGTAGCAAAACCGGTTTTGAGGGTTTCACGAAGAGCGTCTTCACTCAACCAAGCTAACATTAATACCTCCTTTGAATCGAATTGTTGCGCAATAGCCGGGATAAGACCATCCGATCCCCAGGGAATTGCGGATATAGCTTCCTCAAGATCAACCGATTTACCCTCTTCAAGCAACTCAATATCTTTAAAAAATCCCATCAAAGTCTCCATTATTCTACTATTATCTGTCATAAGGGCTTTTGAAAAATAACTACTTACACAAATCTAAAAGCAAGCGTAAAATCTCTAAAGTTCCTTACTTAATTGAGATAAAAATGCAAATATACAGAATTTCGTTTCAAAATAATGGAAAAGTATACCAATTGCACGCTGAAAAAGTTACTCAGGGTGATCTTTATGGATTTGTAAAAATCTATAATTTACTGTTTCATGAGCATACTTCGGTTGTAATTGACCCAGCCGAAGAAAAATTGAAAGACGAATTCAAAGGTGTTGAAAGTATGCAACTACCTATACATGCAATAATTCGAATAGACTCAGTAGAACAAAGAGGTGAAAATAAAATTCTAGAAATGGATGGTAAAGTTTCAAATATAACGCCTTTTCCATTGCCTGGCGATATGCCAGACAAATAAGTTAAATTTCCTGAAATTGATGAAACAACAATCATATGAACATTCAACAAAAAATTATAAAAAAACTAACAGATGATTTTTCTCCAATTCATTTGGAGGTCATTAATGAGAGTAGTAACCATAATGTGCCCGAAGGATCTGAATCTCATTTCAAAGTCACATTGGTAAGTAATTCATTTGACAATCTTTCTCTGATCAGACGACATAAGTCAGTCAATAAGAGCTTATCTGGAGAAATCAGAGAATCTATTCATGCTTTAGCTTTACATACCCTAACTCCTGATGAATGGTTTGAGAGAAATGGAAGTGTCCCAGAGTCTCCCAAATGCCTTGGTGGAAGTAAAAACAAATGATAAAAAGCATAAGGTATATTTTAGGCCAGATTATAATTTTTCTTGATTGGCTTACACGACCAAAAAGGCCAAACCATTCCATAGATGTGCAAAAAATTTTAGACTTGCAGACTGAAAATTTTACGCTTTACCAAATGCATAGATGTCCTTTTTGTGTGAAAACACGTCGGGCTATTCACTGTTTAGGTTTGAATATAAAAACAAAAGATGTGAAAAGAAACCCCAATGATAAAGAGGACCTTATAAGATTTGGTGGTCATTATAAAGTTCCCTGTCTGGCTATAGAGGAAAATGGGATAACTAAATGGATGTATGAATCGAACGATATAATCGAGTATCTTCAACAAAGATTTTCTCAATCCTAATCTGAACATCCGGCACCGCTATGTGCATGGCCATGCTCCAGCTCTTCAACAGTTGCCTCTCTAATATCCACTATTTGTAATTCAAACTTTAGATTTTCTCCAGCAAGTTCATGATTACCATCTACGGTAATCCATTCATCTTCAACTTTAATCACCTCTACGACCATAATCGAACCATCATCCATCTCTGTTTCAAATTTCATGCCTTTTTGTATATCTTGAATGCCAGGAAAGTTCGCTCTGGGTGTTTTTTCAACTAAATTTTCATCACGATACCCAAAAGCTTCCTCTGGTTTAAGTTCGACACTAACAGCATCACCTACAGCACGACCCTCTAAAGACTTTTCCAAAGCTGGCAATAATTCTTGACCACCATGTAAATAAACAAGTAAATCTTTTTCACTTGATGAATCAATTAAAGTCCCTTTATCGTTATATAAATTGAAATTTAACGAGATAATTCTATTTTTTTCTACAATCACTTTAATTTCCTTTATTTTTTTTGGAATAACATTGAAAAATCAATAGGAAGCAAATTTTTTGTCAAAGCACCAATCGAAATATTATTTACCCCTGTTTCGGCAATCTCTCTAATATTTTCTAAATTGATGCTTCCCGAAGCTTCAAGGTTTGCCTTTTTTTTATTCAATTTTACCGCTTCTTTGAGTTGCTTTATCGAAAAATTATCGAGTAATATTTCGGTCGCACCATTTTTAAGAGCACTTTTTAGTTGTAAAATATTTTCAACTTCGATTTCAATTTTTATATTTGTTTCACCAATAATTTTTTTCGCATTCTGTAAGGCCAATCCTGCTGACCCTGATGCCTCAATGTGATTCTCTTTGATCAAAATTGCATCGTATAAACCAAATCTATGGTTACTAGCGCTCCCACACTTTACTGCATATTTTTGAGCTAACCGTAGGCCAGGAATAGTTTTCCTTGTATCAAGAATTTTTACTCCAGTCCCTTTTACGGCATTTGCGTATTTTTTTGTTAGACTTGCAGTGCCCGATAGAGTTTGTAAGAAATTTAATGCAGTTCTTTCACCAGTAAGAATTGAACGAGAACATCCTGATAAATAGCAAATAATGTCCTCATCTTTAAACTTCATACCATCATCAAATTCCCAGTCAATTTCTAGCAAAGGGTCAATTTGTTCAAAAACCTCATTAAACCATTCTATGCCACATAATATTCCTGGCTCTCTTGCGATTACATACGCTTTATGTGAAGAAGTTTCTGAAATTAAATTAGAAGTTAGATCACCACTACCTATATCCTCCAGGAGAGCCTGCCTTACTTGATTTTTTATAACTTCAGACCTTTCAGTCATTCAAGAATCTCAAGTAATTCCACTTCAAATATAAGAGTCGCATTTGGGGGGATTACCCCACCAGCACCACTTGCTCCATATCCAAGCACTGATGGTATTGTCAATTTCCTTTTTCCTCCTACTTTCATTCCTTGTACTCCTTCATCCCAACCTTTTATAACCATTCCTTTTCCCAATGAAAATTGGAAAGGTGAATTTCGATCAATACTCGAATCAAACTTACTACCATCTGTAAGCCAGCCAGTATAATGAACGGATACTTCTTGACCGGACTCCGCTAAACGACCGGTACCCTCGATAAGATCTTCATACTTTAAACCTGAATCTGTAATTTTTTCAGCCATAGCATTCCCTGTAAAATAAAAAACACTTCCGATCGGAAGCACATAAAAAATAAAAAAGTAAATTCGTAAATTTTTTGTAAAAGACACTTTTTATATAAAATTAGCAAAGTAGAATCGTCAATATTAATAAAAAATTACTTGCAACGATACATAAATTTATTGAGAATTTAAAAAAATATTGAGAATATAGGCTCTTAAACCTATATTTCCCATAAAGCATATGTCTGTTAAAAAAAATTTACAAGGCAAATTCGAAAATGACTACTGATATTTGGCTTTCAAATGTAACTCGAACGCCTTCCCCAAATTTCAATTCAAGGCCTAAAAATCAAAATGTAGATCTCATAATTATTCACTGCATTAGTCTGCCACCAGGTATTTTTAAGGGCAATTCAATAGAGAAATTTTTTAAAAATAAGCTCGATTTCAATTCGCATCCTTATTTTAAAGAAATTAAGAATTTAAAGGTTTCTTCTCATTTCCTGATAAGAAGAGACGGTCATATCCAGCAATTTGTAGCTTTAAATAAAAGAGCATGGCATGCAGGGGAATCAAACTTTCTAGGGAAAAAAGATTGCAATGATTATTCGATAGGAATTGAGTTAGAAGGCACAGAAGATACCAATTTTGAGGAAATTCAATATAAAAATCTTATCAATCTTACAGAAAATATTATTAAATATTTCCCATTAATCACTCTTGACCGTATCATTGGACATAGCGAAGTTTCTCCAAATAGAAAAACTGATCCTGGTCAATTTTTTGATTGGAAGAAATATAAAAATAGTATAAATATTAAATAGAAAAATTAATTATGATTTTTTTTATAATTTTAATCGCACTGTTTATCGATAAAGTGATTTGGGATTTTTCTCCGTATAGAGAATATCCGATATTTTCAAGGTATAGTGATCTATTTCATAGGCAATTTAAAATTAAAAATCCATATGTTTTAGTTGCTACTATGCTATTACCTTTTATTTTGATTGTTGTTGCTATACAAATTATCCTTTTCCCAATTTTTGGATCAATTATTGAGTCTATAATAAGTTGTATATTACTCATTTTTTGCCTTGGCCCAAGTGAATTAGGGCGTGACATAAATAATTATATAAGTGCTCATGACTCAAATGATAAGCAGTCCATTGAGAATATCGCTCATAAATTTAGTGATGTAATTTATTCAGAAAATTATGATAAAGCTGTAATAGATGGGATTTTTTGGAATATATGTCAAAGACTAATTGCACCAATATTTTGGTTTTTAATAGTAGGTATTGCTGGTGCAGTGATCTATAGATTTATTCAAATAATTTTCAAAGAAGAGGAAAGATTTGACGAAAATACTACAACTTATAATTTGCTAGCGAAAATATTTTTTATATTTAATTGGATGCCTGTGCGTATAACTTTATCGGGCTATGCTGCAATAGGAAACTTCGATTCAGTTATGGATTCGTGGAAAAATCACGACCAAAAAAATATTAAAACTGATTTACCTGATGAAAATCTTTTATTGATTAATGCTGGATATGCCTCATTAAGTACAACGGAAGAAAATCGTGATACTACACCTCTGAATGATGCGAAAGCATTAATATGGAGAAACTTAACCCTTTGGATTATTTTTGTGGGAATTATGTCTCTTTTCCTAGCACTATGAAGAATAAAAAAAAATTTATTTTATTTCTCATGGCACTTCTGATATCGCCCTCAAATTCAGAATCAATGAAAAAAATTTCAGAGAAAATAAACAATAAAAATGATTCAATTCATAAGATTGTAGCCTTGTCTCCACATTTAGCCGAGATCTTAATATCAGTTGGCGGCAGCGACCGACTAATAGCGGCGCCTTTTTCTACAAAGGGACTACCAGCTCATTCCATTAGTATTGAGGTACTTGGAGGAATCGATAAGGAATTAATGCTAAAACTTCAACCGGATTTAATTTTAGCTTGGACCTCTGGAAACAAAGCATCAGATCTCAATTGGCTTAAAAGTCAAGGTTTTCGGATATATAAAGATGATCCCAAAAATATTAAAGACATTGCGAAAAGTTTCATCGAAATTGCAACCCTAATAAATAAGCCCAAAAAAGGAGAAGAAAGAAAAAAAATCTTTATTAGCGCAATTAACAAGTCTTGCTCAGTGAAAGACAACAAGGAAGTTTTGGTAGAAATATGGAATAAACCAGCTATTGTTTTAGGAGGTAATCATTGGATAAATGATGCTTTAAAAAAAATTGGATTAGTAAATACTTTTAAAGAGATAAATAGAGCGACATTTTTTATTGAAAGAGAGGCATTAATGTCAAAAGAAAATATATTGAAAATCTCCATTAATAATAAAAATAATCTTATTTCAAAAAATATGCTTGCTGATCTTGGGAGACCAGGTCCCGATTTACCTAAAGCTCTCTCACAAATATGTAATCAGTATCTTCTTTATTAAACAATTATTTTTCTCTCTCTAAGTAGCGCTAATACTTTATTAACGTTATTTTCAATTGAATCCTCTCCAGTTTTACAAATTAATTGTGGGTTAGATGGAACCTCATAAGGAGAGGAAATGCCTGTAAACTCATCAATTTCACCTGCTCTAGCTTTTTTATACAATCCTTTCGGGTCTCTTTTTTCACAAATTTTTAATGTCGCATTACAATAAATTTCGATGAAATCACTCTCAGAAAATAAACTTCTTACCGACTCTCTGTCTTTCTGAAATGGTGATATAAAAGCGGTCAAAACAATTATTCCAGCCTCCACCATTAACTTAGATACTTCTGCAATTCTGCGCAAATTTTCTTTTCTATCAAACGCACTGAATCCTAAATCGGAGCAAAGTCCATATCGGACATTGTCACCATCCAAAACATATGTCTGATAACCTGAGTTATAAAGCTTTTCTTGTACTGCTAATGCTAAAGTAGACTTACCTGAAGCAGAAAGGCCGGTAAACCAAACAACGAGGGATTGATGTCCATTTTTTGATTCTCTATTACTTCTCGTTATATTACTTGGATGCCAAATAGCATTCGGCGACTTATCCATTTGTTCTTCCTTTTTTTAAAAAATAATTACTAATTTTTTATTAAGTAAACTTACGATCTTCTCCATGACCCGAAAGGTTTTCTACGCATCGGCCACAAATATCTGGATGCTCCTCATTACTACCGATGTCATTTCTATGATGCCAACACCTGGGGCACTTTTTTTCCTTGCTAGGAAAAGCAGAAATAACCAACCCCAAAATATCAATACTTTCCTGCGTTTGTTTTTGATCAGTTTTTCGGTGTAATCTCACTTCCGAAGTGATAAAAATAAATCGCAACTCATCTTGAAGTTTTTCTAACTGCAAAAATAAATCTTCATCACAATATAAGTCTACTTCTGCATTCAAAGACGACCCAATGGCACCATCTTTCCTCATTTTTTCTAGATATTTGCTAACAGATGCTCGAACCTTATAAATAGTCTCCCAATCTTTTTTACTTATAATTTCGTTATTTAAGGTTTGTAATTTCTCATACCAAGTTTCTAAAAACACTGACTCAGACCGATTACCGGGTAAAAAGCCCCAGGCCTCATCTGCTGTAAAGCTCATTATTGGGGCAATCCAACGAATCATTGCTTCTGCTATGTGATGCATTGCACTTTGACATGAGCGCCGACCAAGGCTGTCTGCAGCCATAGTGTACTGACGATCTTTAATAATATCTAAATAAAATCCACCTAAATCAGCAACGCAAAAATTTAAAACCTTTTGATAGACAATATGAAAATTATACTCAGAATATGCTGTTTTGATTTCTTCTTGAATTTGGTTTGCTCTATCAATAATCCAGCGGTCTAATAAAATCATATTCTCATTTTCTATCATATGCTCTTTTGGATTAAAGCCATTTAAATTTGATAAAAGAAACCTGAGGGTATTTCTCATTCGTCGATATGCATCTGAGGTCCTTTTCAGTATTTCATCAGAAACTGTCATTTCAGAGCGATAATCTGTTGCAGCAACCCACAGCCTAATAATGTCTGCACCCAGAGAATTCATGACCTTTTGGGGGCTAATTACATTACCTAATGATTTTGACATTTTTTTGCCTTTTTCATCAACAGTAAACCCATGTGTCAGGCAAGCCTTGTATGGCGCACAATGATTTATTGCAACTGAACTTAATAGAGAAGACTGGAACCATCCTCGATGTTGATCGGACCCTTCCAGATATAGGTCAGCCGGAAATGATAATTCGTCCCGCTGACTTAAAACACAATCATGGGTAACGCCTGAATCAAACCAAACGTCAAGAGTATCCAGCACCTTCTTATACATAGAAGCCTCGGCGCCCAAAAAATCCTCTACTCTTAATTCATACCATGCTTGTATTCCCTCCTTCTCAATTTGATTAGCAATCTCTTCTAAAAATTGATCCATTTTAGGATGTATTTCACCAGAATCTTTATGAATGAAAAAAGTGATAGGAACTCCCCAAGTTCTTTGACGAGAAATACACCAATCAGGTCTGTTGATAATCATGTTATTAATCCGAGCCTGCCCCCAACTTGGAAGCCACTTTATTTTTTCAATCTCTTCTTGAGATTTTTCTCGCAGCCCCTCTGTTTCCATACTAATAAACCATTGAGGTGTTGCACGGAAAATTATTGGAGTTTTATGCCTCCAACATACTGGATAACTATGCTCGTAATTAGCATGATGAACTAATTTTTTATGATCCCTTAGGGCCTGAATTACCAATTCATCAACTCTTGAAATATGCTCGCCTGCAAATAATTCTGAATTCTTACCAAAACACCCATCATCCCCTAATGGGCTTCTGGTTGGTAATTTGTATTTTTTTCCAATTTGGAAATCATCTATTCCATGAGCAGGTGCAGTGTGCACACAACCTGTGCCGGCCTCAAGTGTTACATGGTCTCCAAGAACAATCGGCACATCTTTATCATATAAAGGATGTTTTAATAAAAGGAACTCAAGCTGCTTACCAGAAAATTCTTTTAAAATCTTTGTTTTATTCAACGCCAATCTCTCAATAAAACTTTCAAGCAAGCCTTCTGCCAAAATCAATCTCTCTGTTTCAGTTTGAACTAGCACATATGTTAAATCAGGATTAAGTGCTACTCCCTCATTGGCAGGAATTGTCCATGGTGTTGTTGTCCAAATAACTATTGCTATTGGCCCCTTTCCATCAAATTGACCAATACTCTCTGAAAACTTTTCTGGGTCACTTAAGGAGAAGCGAACGTCTATTGCATGAGAATTTTTATCCTGGTACTCAACTTCTGCTTCTGCCAGAGCAGAACCGCAGTCTATACACCAATGAACTGGTTTCGATCCTTTGGTTATATGTTTATTTTTCAGTATTTTTCCTAATGACCTTACTATGTCTGCCTCTTGTTTGAAATTCATCGTAAGATAAGGATTATCCCAATCTCCGAACACACCCAACCTTCTAAAATCCTTACACTGTTTATCGATTTGTTTTGATGCATATTCTCGACATGCTTTACGAAAATCTGCTGAATCTAGCTTTTGTCCTGGCTTTCCGACTTTCTTTTCTACCTGCAATTCGATTGGCAAGCCATGGCAATCCCATCCCGGGACATATGGAGCATCGAACCCATCCAACATACGACTTTTCAAAATAATATCTTTTAGTAATTTATTAACAGCATGGCCTATATGAATATCACCATTTGCATATGGAGGGCCATCATGAAGAATAAACTTTTTTCTACCTTCACATGTTTTTCGAATTTTTTCGTAAAGCTTATTTTTTTCCCAAACTTTAAGCAGATCTTGTTCCCTTCTCGCTAAATTTGCCTTCATTGGAAAATCTGTCTTAGGCAGATTCAATGTATTTTTATATTCAGTCATTTCTCATTCGCACTTTCTAAATATTTATCACAAGCTGCTAAAGCTTCCTTCGCATCTATAATAATCTGTTTTTGTAACACATCAAATGAATCATAGGTTTTTTGATCTCTCAATTTTTTAATAAATCTCACTGACACATTTTTACCATATACATCCTCATGGAAATCGAACAAATGAACTTCAAGTATTACTCGATCATCATTATTTAAAATTGGTCGATTACCTATACTGGCAACGCCACTGATTGACCTATCTTCGAGACCATCAACAAATACTGCAAATACACCTAGTAATGGGCTACGAATTCTAGCAAGCTTAATATTTAGAGTGGGAAATCCAATAGCCCTGCCATTTTTGTATCCATGTTCAACTTTTCCACTAATACTATAGGGCCTACCCAGGCAATCAGCTGCAAACTGAAAATTCCCCAAGGCTAACTCTTTCCTTATTCTTGTGCTACTTATTCGTCCGAGCTCATCCCTAATTGTTGCTAAATTCTCGACTATAAAATTATGCTTATCTCCAAATTTTTTCAAAAGATTGAAGTCGCCTTCTCTATCTTTTCCAAAATGGAAGTCGTCTCCAACATAGAGATACTTAATATCTAATCCATTTATTAGTATTTCTTTAATAAAATTCTCTGCTTTCATTAACGATAAGTCTTTATTAAATTTTAATAAAACAACTCTATCTACCCCAAAGGTTTTAAGTAATTCTAACTTTTCTCTACTACGACTTAATCTCGCTGGCGCCTCATTAGGCTTAAAGTATTCTAATGGCTGAGGCTCAAACGTTATCAGCACTGAAGGTAATTTATACTCTTCAGCCCTATCTTTTAGCGCCCTTAAAACGGATTGATGACCAAGATGAACGCCATCAAAATTTCCAATAGTGGCAACACAACCACGATGGTGTGCCTTGAAATTATATTTTCCTCTAATTACCAACAATTTTAAAAACTCAAATCTTAAACTATAGTCATTATATAAGGAACCAGACGAAGTCGCTCCCCTTCTTTTATGTTACTTATTCTTATTGGGTAAAAATATATCTAAAATAAAAAAAATTACACCTAAAGTTATCGCGCTATCGGCAATATTAAAGGATGGAAAATAATATTGATCCCAATGCCATTGTAGGAAATCAATTACCTTACCATAAACCAATCGATCAATTAGGTTACCAATAGCACCGCCAAGCAACAAAGATATCGCAATAGCTAGCTTAACCTCTGTATTTTCTAATTTTATCAGCCAAAAAAATAAAATTATCGATACTATTATTGCAACACTAGAGAAAAAATAAATCTGCCATCCGCCGGCATCAGCAAGAAAAGAAAAAGCTGCTCCTGAATTAAATACTAAAGTGAGATTAAATACGGGCCAAATTTTTAATACCTCAAATTCTTGAAAATAAGTTATGATTCCGATCTTTGTTAGTTGATCGATTAAAATCACTATGAAGCTTATCCACAAAAAACGAAGCATAATTACTTTTCTTCTCTGTATATTTTTAGGCTTTTTGGGCGCCAACCCAGAATCACTAAAATAAAAAAATAACAAATAATGCCAATAAATATTAAGCTAATCAGATAAAGTATCTTTTCACCTAAATCTTTTTCCATCCAAATAATTAAATCGGGCGAAAGAAGAAATAATAGAGCCCCCATTGCAAAAGCTGCAACAACTGTATGAATAATTAGCTTTATTATTTTTGTATCTATTCTGCATAAATTATGTTTTTGAAGACCTTTCCATAAAAGAAAGGCATTCAAATAGGCCGCCAAGCTAGTTGCTAGGGCTAATCCTGAATGTTGCAATGGGACAATAAGAATTAAGTTTAAAATAATATTGGCACACATCGCTATTATGGCTATTTTTACAGGCGTTTTGGTGTCCTGCTGTGCATAATAAGCTGGACTAAAGACCTTCACTAAAATAAATCCTAATAAGCCACTAGAATAGGCTATTAAGCTAAGTTGTGACATTTTTACATCATTTGAAGTAAAGACGTCAGAAAGGAATAATGTTGAAATCATAGGGCCTGCTAAAATAGCTAATCCAATAGCTGAAGGTAATCCAAAGATTAAAGCCATACTAAAGCCCCAATTTAATGTTTTATTAAAATTAGAGGGATCGCTTTCTACATTTTCCTTAGATAGGCTAGGCAATAAAACGGTTGCAAGTGCTACACCCAGAACACCTAAAGGAAATTCCATCAATCTATCAGAATAGTATAGCCAGGAAATACTGCCCGTTACCAAGAATGAAGCCAATACTAAATCGATAAGCAAATTTATTTGTGTAATTGATACGGCAAATAATGCCGGAATCATTAATTTAAATATTTTACGCACACCCTCATTTTTAAAATTAATTTTTGGTTTAGGAAAAATTTTTAATTTTCCCAAAAAAGGTAATTGAAAAAAGAATTGGGCTGCGCCAGCTATTAAAACTCCCCAAGCGAGAGCAAATATTGGTTCATCCAGCTGCTCACTCAGCCATATTGCACATGCAATTAATGATAAATTTAAAATTATTGGGGTAAAGGCTGGTACAGCAAATCTGCCAAAGGCATTCATTATTCCTCCCGCGAAGGCTGTAAGAGAAATAAAAAATAAGTAAGGGAACGTTATAACTAGCATATCAGATGCTAGTTCTAACTTTTCGTGTTCTTCGCCAATAACCCAACCAAAAGCAAAAAGTGAAATTATAATTGGAGCAATGAACATTCCAATAAATGAAACAAAAAGTAGAATAAATCCTAATGTTCCAGCAACGCTATCGATAAATTTTCTTAATTTTTCTGAATCTTTATCAGCTTTAAATTCAGTTAAAACAGGTATGAAAGCAGTTGCAAATGCGCCTTCTCCAAATAATCGACGCAAAAAATTAGGAATCTTGAAAGCAACGAAAAAAGCATCAGTAACGGCATTTGCACCAAAAACATGGGCTAATACTAAATCTCTTATAAAACCGAATATACGAGATACAAAAGTTATAAAGCCAACGGTAGAAAGTGAGCGATATAAAGACAGCTTAATTCCCCTAAAAAATACAAAGTCAGCCTAGTATACTGCTCATAAGAAGAAATCGCTTTAATAAACAATAGGTTTTCAAGCTTGACAGCTCCTCAGTCCAGTTGGATAATCCCGTTTCTTTTTAATAATCAGTAATAAGGGCAATATCTTGGCAAATTCATCCCAAGCTCGTAAAAGAGCGAGGCAATCTGAAAAGCGTCGTCAGCACAATGCTAGTCGTAAAAGTATGATGCGAACTGAGCTAAAAAAGGTTATTTCTGCGATTGCTGCAGGAAACCGTGAGGAAGCTGAAAAAGCATTTAAGGTAGCTATGCCCCTGCTAGATCGAGCTGCTAAAAATAGTCTGATTCATAAAAATAAAGCCGCAAGACATAAGAGCAGACTTAATGCTCAAATAAACTCTTTATAAGATTTAGATAAAAGAGAAAGTTATTAGGTCAATACAAGATTGTCCCTGTGTATCAACTCTTCTTCGTCTATATACCCTAGAATAGATTCTATTTCGCTCGATGTGTGGCCCTTCAATAATTGCGTTTCATGAGCTGAATAATTAACTAGACCTCGAGCTATCTCTTCACCATTTTTATTAATACAAGATACTAATTCGCCCCGAGAAAAAACACCATCGACTTTCTTTATACCAACAGCTAGTAAACTACCGCCAGACTTTACAAGAACTCTCACTGCTCCATCATCTAACTCCAATTTCCCTTTTACTTGAAGTTGTCCTGCTAGCCAATTTTTTCTTGCGGTATCAGTTTCTTGTGTAGGTAATAATAATGTGCCAATTATTTCACCATTGGAAAGGTCGTTAAGAATATTCTCTTCATTTCCCGGACCGATTACAGTGGCAGCTCCTGATCTTTCAGCGAGACGAGCTGCTTTGAGTTTTGTATACATCCCACCACTACCAATATCTCCCTTAGTTTTGCATGCCATCTCATCAAGGTCAGAATCATCTAATTCTGCAACTTCAACTAATTCTGCTGAAAAATCAATTCGTGGATCCGTTTTGAAAAGACCTCTTTGATCCGTGAGAAGTACCATTAAATCAGCCTCAATTAGATTTGCCACCAAAGCTGCCAATGAATCATTATCACCAACGCGAAGCTCCTCATTCGCAACCGCATCATTTTCATTTACGATAGGAATAACACCCTTCTTTATAAGAGCTTTGAGGGTTCCTTTTGCATTAAGGTATCTTTGGCGATTAGAAAAATCTTCATGAGTAAGTAAAACCTGAGCTGTCTTAAGATTTTTCTCCTGAAACGAACTTTCCCATGCATGGATTAATCCCATCTGTCCAATAGCAGCTGCTGCTTGCAACTCATGAAGCGCGGTAGGTCTTGCTTCTAAGCCCATCCGATTCATCCCCTCAGCAACCGCCCCTGATGAAACTAAGATAATCTCAATATCCTTATCTCTTAAATTTGAAATTTGATTTGCCCATGAATTTAATCGAGCAACATCTAAACCCTTACCGTTCTTCGTAATCAGGGAGCTGCCTATTTTTATGATCCATCTATTGGTATCTTTAATATCTGAATGATTTTTCATTTTTTTCATATAGGATTATAAATTTTTTTCTCATCTAAATTTTTACTATTATTATCTTTTTTTTCATAATTTTTTCTTAAATATTCTATCACTGAATCCTGTAATACTTTTAAGCCATTGTGAGTAAATGATGATATATCAAATATTTGACCACTCCAGTCAAGATCTTCTACTATTTTTTTTCTCACTAAGTCTATTTCTGTTTTACTAAGAAGATCATTTTTTGTTAGCACCAACCAACGCTCTTGTCTTGCTAGATCATTATTAAACTCTTCAAGTTCTTTCACTATATCAATTATGTTTTTTGATAAATTAATTTCTTTTTCTAAGGGCGCGGCATCTACAAGATGTAGAAGAAGTTTTGTCCTCGATAAATGCTTTAAAAATTGTAATCCCAAGCCTGCCCCCTGCGATGCTCCTTTTATAATTCCAGGAATGTCTGCGACTACAAAAGCAGTGTCAGATCCCGTTCCAACTACTCCGAGATTTGGATATAAAGTTGTAAAAGGATAGTCGGCTATTTTAGGCTTTGCATTTGAAATTGCTTTTATTAAGCTTGACTTCCCAGCATTTGGCATTCCCAGAAGACCCACATCAGCAAGAACAATTAATTCTAAGAAAAGCTGTTTTGATTCCCCAGGCGTTCCTGATGTTGATTGACGGGGTGTACGATTTGTGCTGCTTTTAAAATGGACATTACCCAATCCATGTATTCCTCCTTTTGCTACAAGTAACTTTTCCTGATGCTGAACAACCTCACCAATTATTGTACCTTTATCGTTATCAATTACTCTTGTTCCCAGCGGAACCTCTATAATCGTATCAAGGCCTTTTCGGCCATACTTCTGGCGACTCATTCCATTTTGTCCATTTTCAGCTTTGAATGACCTTTTATGTCGAAAATCTACTAAAGTGTTCAGCCCATCATTGCCTTTTAAAAAAATACTCCCTCCATCACCGCCATCTCCGCCATCAGGCCCGCCGCGAGGAATAAATTTTTCTCGCAAAAAGGAAACTGCTCCATCTCCCCCCTTACCCGCTTCAACTTTTATAGTAGCCTCATCAACAAATTTCATGTTATCGGTCCGTATAAACTAAAAAGCCCCGTCACTTGACGAGGCCTTATAATTAAAAACTTAATTGCAGTCAGGCCGCAACTACACTGACAAATTTTTTGCCTTTTGGCCCTCGGGTTTCAAATTTTACTACGCCATCTGTAATTGCGAATAATGTATGATCTCTCCCACAACCTACATTAACTCCCGCGTGAACCTTCGTTCCTCTTTGACGAATTAAAATATTTCCAGCCAAAACACTTTCGCCGCCAAATTTTTTTACTCCTAAGCGATTACTCTCCGAGTCACGTCCATTCCTTGAACTTCCTCCAGCTTTCTTATGTGCCATTATACTTTGCCTCTCACTTTACACTAATTCCGGTAACTTCAAGCTCTGTATAAGCTTGTCGATGCCCCTGTCTTTTCATATGATGTTTGCGACGTTTGAATTTCATAATTTTAACTTTTTTACCTCTTCCGTGTACCTTTATCATTGCAGTGACTCTACCACCGCTCAGATATGGGTCGCCAACTTTTACACCATTGTCGTCTGAAATCATGAGCACTTTATCCAATTCGATACTTGACCCAGCATCGGCCCGAATCTTTTCTACTCTTAATTTGGAACCCTCTGATACTCTATACTGTTTCCCGCCCGTCTGGATTACGGCATACATAATTTAAACCTCAGTCATTGATTTCGAGCTTTCTGGGCCGTAATCATTATAATTTGTTTAAAAGAAGCGAAAGTCTATATAGCTGTTTAGCGGCCGTCAACTGCATTTAGTATAAAATAAAGCTCTTATTCTTGACATCTTGAAGTCCTGGCCACTAGGATTCGCGGCCTGAGTCTTCGAAAAAAACAATATAGAAAGTATCACATCATGGATATTCAAGGAATTCGAAAGCTAATAGAGGATGATTTTAAGGCAACTGATCAATTAATACTCAGTCGCCTAAAATCTGATGTTGCTTTAATAAATCAAGTCGGACACTACATTGTTCGAAGCGGAGGCAAAAGGTTAAGGCCTTTAATAGTGCTTCTATCAGCAAAAGCTCTAAATTACGAAGGTAAGCTTCATATTGACTTGGCTGCGATCGTAGAGTTTATACATACCGCAACATTGCTACATGATGATGTTGTTGATGGGTCAGATCAGAGAAGGAGTCAACATACTGCAAATGCGGTTTGGGGTAATGCAGCAAGCGTGTTAGTTGGAGATTTTTTATATTCAAGAGCTTTCGAAATGATGGTGACCGTTGATAGTATGAAAGTTATGGATCTTTTTTCTACTGCTACCAACAAAATTGCTGAAGGTGAAGTTTTACAATTACTTAATTGTAATGACCCAAATACATCAGAGGCACGTTACCGCGAAGTTATCTTACGGAAAACTGCTACGCTATTTGAAGCAGGTGCCCGATTAGGGGCGATAGTCAATGAGACAGGCGAAGAGGTAGAATTGGCATTAGCCAGTTATGGCCGGCATTTGGGAATGGCTTTTCAAATAATCGATGATGCTTTGGATTATGGTCCTACAGATGGCGATCTTGGTAAAAATATTGGTGATGATTTAGCTGAAGGAAAACCTACGCTTCCATTAATAAGAGCTATGCAAGTTGGAAGCAATAAAGTAAAGAAATTACTTATAGAAGTAATTGAGCATGGTAATAAAAACGAAATTAATAAAGTTCGCAATGCTATTGAATCTACCGATGCAATTGCCTATACAATGGCTTTAGCCAAAAAAGAAGCTCAACTTGCAAAAGAATCATTAGAAATCTTACCAAACACAGAATATCGAAAAGCTCTAGCTGAGATAGCTGATTTTTCGGTTGAACGGTCCTTTTAATGTCGGAGTGTAGCTCAGCTTGGTAGAGCACTGTCTTCGGGAGGCAGGGGTCGGAGGTTCAATTCCTCTCACTCCGACCAAATAGTCTGTGGAACCAATAAAAAAAACCGACACTTCCCCCAAAGGAAGTGTCGGCAAGGAGGGGAGTCTCAATGAATAAGCCCATGTGGGCTATTTCTTGACCACAATAAAATAGACAAGCTCAAAGGTTAAAAGTTCCAACTTTCTTTGATTATTTGAAAAATACCGTCTCTTCTGCAAAAAATGGTAGCAAGGGGCAGATTTGAACTGCCGACCCCATCATTATGAGTGATGTGCTCTAACCAACTGAGCTACCTTGCCAAAAAGGTGGAAAAGTCTGATTTAAAAGTCAATTCATGTCAATCAATCAAACATTAAATCTGAAATGCACAATATCGCCGTCACTTACAATATATTCCTTACCCTCTAACCGCAACTTTCCGGCTTCTTTTGCCTGGGATTCCCCTCCATAAGCGACAAAATCTTTATAACTCATAACTTCAGCACAGATAAATCCTCGCTCAAAATCAGAGTGAATTACACTCGCAGCCTCTGGAGCTGTGCATCCTTTTCTTATGGTCCATGCTTTTACCTCTTTTTTTCCAGCGGTAAAATATGTCTGCAATCCTAGTAAATCATAGCCAGCCTTAATAACCCTGTCTAAACCCGGTTCTATAAGTTCCATGTCTGCCAAAAATTCAAGTTTTTCATCACTATTAAGCTCAGACAGCTCAGATTCAATTTTAGCGCAGACTGGTATTACAACTTCTTTACCTTGAGAACAATAATCAATTACTTCATTTAAATAAGGATTGTTACTAAATCCTGCCTCACTCACATTTGCTATGAATAAAATTTTCTTCATAGTGAGTAAATTTAATTGGCCTAATTGTTTTCTTTCATTTTGGCTATAATTGCCATCTCTTAAAAATTTCCCATCGTTCAATAAACGGCTCGCATTCTCGAGTAAATTTTTGTACTGAACATCTTTTTTATTATTTGTCTTTGCCTGTTTTGATGCTTTTGCCAATACCCTGTCTATAGTATCTAAGTCAGCTAAAGCTAATTCAGTATTGATAAGCTCAATATCTGCTCTTGGACTTAAGTCATCGGATACATGCAGAACATTTTTATCATCAAAGCACCTAACAACCTGAGCTATCGCATCCGTCTCACGAATATTGGCTAAAAATTTATTACCTAGACCTTCACCCTTGGATGCACCTTTGACTAAACCTGCGATATCAACGAATTGCATTACTGCTGGAATTGTCTTTTTTGGCTCAACAATTTGCGATATTTTATCCAACCTTGCATCAGGAATCGGAACAGTTCCAATATTTGGATCAATTGTGCAGAAAGGATAATTTTCCGCCGCAACTATTTTATTTGTTAAAGCATTAAAAAGAGTTGATTTTCCAACATTTGGAAGCCCTACTATTCCGCATTTAAAGCCCACGCATTAATTCCTTATTAAATAGAGAGGATTCAAATCTCGAATTGACTCTGAACATGAAAAATATTGGGAACAAGACTAAACCAAAGCCAATGTTCTCCGTTTAGTTGCCAGATCCACTAGCTAGGACCTGACAATCAAAACAGAAATTTATAATTTTTTATACGCAGCCGGTTGGCTTAGGCAGACCGCCATATTTAGTAATTGGTTTCATTGGACCAGTTTTCCACATTTTGAAGACTTCTTTTTGATCTTGGCCAATAAATTTTGCAAACTTTCTTATAGGCGGCACAACATTTTCATCTTCAAAATATTCCCTAGCCTTCATAATTTGTTCCCATTTTACATCATCAAGCTCTACCCCATCGGCTTCTGCCATAGCTCTTCCTATTTCTGGGGTCCAGCCATTCATGTCTAACAAATATCCGTCTCCATCCCTTTCTGGTAATTCTAAACTCATTTTCTACTCCTATTCTTCCACATCGAGGACTATAAACCCTTAAAATTACTAAATTCAATCCTCTGTGTAAATTTTATATCTACACTAATATATTAGCAAATATCAGAAATAAAAAAAATTGAATCTACATCCTTGTTTATTCGCGATATTTGGAGCTGGTGACAGGAGTCGAACCCGCGACCTGCTGATTACAAATCAGCTGCTCTACCAACTGAGCTACACCAGCGAAACCTTATTATAGTTCAGGCCTGCTTATTTATTCTAGGCAATAACGAAAGTTAATGAGGAAGTATTAGTCTTTATCGTTTACATGAGAAGCTAAATGGTGCAGGCCCTCTAGGACTAAATTCTTAAATACAGTATTTGGTATTGGTAAATTCTGAGACAAAATATTTGAGTTACCCCCTCCGAGACATATCGTTAATTTTTCTCTATATGATTCAAAAATTTTTTGAATAAGGCTGATAGAAGACATGAGAATTCCATTATCGATTGCTTCCTGGGTATTTAGTCCCAAATTTATTTTGGCATCAATTTCATTATTTTCGATATCAATTGCAGTTCCATTTAGTATTGCTTTCTTGGATAGGTGCAGACCTGGGGTAATTAAGCCTCCAATATGCTTACCTCTGGTATCAAGTAAGTCGATTGTAGTTGCAGTGCCCGCATCTATAACTAGACAAGATCCATTTACGTGATTTTTACATGCTAGCATTGCTAGCCATCTATCTACACCTAGCTGTTTATAATCATAATTTGTAGGCAGATAATCTAAATAGTCTGAAATAACCACCGTTTTTATAGTGGATCCCCATTTTAATTCTATAAGTTTTTTGAGATGGGCAAAATCTTTTTCCTTCGCAACACTTGATATCCAAACTATATTTGGTTTTTTTATTTTTTTCTCAAATATACTTTCTATATTTTCAGTTTCTAAAAGAAAAATAAATCCCTTGGACGTTGAGATACCGACCTTTGTTAGGCTGTTACCCTGATCTATAAGAAAATTTTCCTCCTTCACTTTAAGGTCCTTAAGCTAAGTTCCCCGGCGTAAAATATCTTTTCTCTATTATTAACCCTCAACTTTAATCCGCCATTAGAAGTTAAACCCAAATACATTCCTTTTTCTGTCTTTGATGGACTTATAACTTGTACGTCCTTGCCTAGTAGCTTGTCGAAATGATTCCATTTTTCAATAAATGGAGCCAATCCATGCAACGAAAAATTTTGGCACATAACAATCATACTATTCAACAATCGACCAGCAATTTCATTACGCGATTTCTCACAATTCATTTGCTTTAAACCTACGAATGACTGATTAATGTATTCTTTTGGAACAAAACTCATATCTAAATTTAAGCCGACTCCAATGGCAACTGTCGTAGGGCCATTAGTTTCACCTTGTGCCTCAATCAATATTCCCGCTAATTTAGAATTATTAAAAATTAGGTCATTTGGCCATTTTAATTCATGCTCTCTTATTCCATTTTCATGCAATAACGCAGCTAGTGTTGCTCCTGCTGCAATACTTAAGCTAGATATTTCGGCCAATGCAATATTGAAATTCCATGCCAATGAGAAGTAAATATTTTGGCCAAATGGTGAGTACCACTCTCTCCCTCGCCTCCCTTTTCCAGATATTTGATGTTCTGCAAACCATGCTATACCTTTATTCAGCTCAGGACTTGAGTTCATGGCTAAGCTATTTGTAGAACTAGTGCTAGTCACCACATTGCAACTTACTAGAGATTCCAAAGAGGGTTTTGATAAAAATTCTAGTATATGTCTCTTTTTGAGAACCTCAATAGCTGTCTGCAATTTATAGCCCCTACCAGTAACGGCAAATATTTCTATATCGTATTGACTTTTGATGGATTTTATTTTTTTCCAAACTGAACTTCTTGAGCAATTTAGCTCTTGCGCAAGAGCTTTACCCGAATGAAATTTACCATCCGATAAAGTTTCTAATATTTTATCAAAATCCTTCAAAATTTTTATCTCGTGAAGAACTTAACCAATCATTCTTCCTTTCTTTTATGTTTCGTGTAAGCTTATTTTTTTCTAACCAAAATAAATCACAAGTATCTTTATTTTGCACTTTAAGAATAAGATTTGTTTTTCTTAAGAGATCTCTCCTAAAAAAAAGAATTTCCACAGACTCTCCTGCATCTTTCTTATTGAGCAGAAATTCTAAATTACCTTTTCTGCAACGCTCGCCATCTAGAGAAATAAGAATATCGCCAGAGGATAGGCCAGCTTTCTGAGCACTGCCATTTTTCTTTACCTTACTTATTTTTAAATAATTATCTGTCCCCTCAAAAATAGCCCCTAGATTATTTTTATTTTTTATATTTGGTTGAATTCCTTCGGTATACCCACCACAGTCTTTCTCATTTTTTGATGGGCGTAAATTTAAGCCTAATCCAAATCCCGCGGCCCACTGTTGCAGTGGTAATTGAACAGTGCCCCTTATATATTTTTCAAAAAATTTTTGAAATGAGCATTGAGTCAACGATTCAAGATCTTTTTGAATTCCCATTTCAGGAATGGCTTGCCCTGTTTTTCCATATTTATTCCACAAATACCTCATGAAATGATCCAAACAAAATTTATTGTCTGTATGTTCTCTGATTTCTAAATCAAGACCAAAAGCAATAAGTGCTCCTTTGTTGTAATAACTAATGGTTTCATTCCATGAATTTTCATTCTGTATATAAAATTTTGTCCAAGTATAAAAACTTGAATCCTCCAATGATTGGGTATGCCGGCCCTCCGTTCGCAAATATCTCGTGATCTCTTGTGCTAATAAATTTAAATACTCATTACTATTTAGAATACCTGATCTTGGCAAGGCTAGATTGTCATAATATGAGGTAATACCCTCGAAAACCCATAGCAACTTTGTATAAGCTTCAACGCTTAAATTTGAATACTTTACTGCCTTTGGTTGAATTCTTTTTACATTCCATAAATGAAAATATTCATGACTACAAAGTGAAAGAAATTTTATGTAACCATCTGATTTATTGATACTTTTCTTAAACGGAAGGTCTGACCGTTTGCATATCAAACTTGAGGAATTCCTGTGCTCTAGGCCACCATAATCATTTGAGGTTGCCAACGTCATAAATAGGTATGAATTCAGTGGTAAGTCGCCAAATAATAAAAATTGCTCTTCGCATATTTTTGATACATCGCTAGCTATTATATTTAAATCAATTTCTCCAGCATCGACAAAAATCATTCTGTGATTTTTATCATCAATGAAGAAGTTAACTGATGAGTGCTCACTTATTTCAAAAGGGCTATCAATAAACTCATAATAATCGTTTGATATATACTTACCAAAGCCAGATTCATTGATATTTTGACTTTGCATTTCTGTTGCGACTTGCCAATTATTTTCTTTTGCAAAATGTGGTTCATTTAAAATTAATTCATGGATACTATTTTCTTTGCCAACTAATCTCAGAAAAATACATGCCCCGTTAAAATATGCCCTTGTGTTATCAAAATATGCGGATCTTACAGATAAATCAAAGGCGTAAATTCTATAGGTAACAACAACTTCTTCTTCATCAATGCACTTGTAGGACCAGGTTTGTTTATCAATTTTTTTTAAAATCAGCTCTTTTCCTGAAATTGATGAAATACAAATTTTATTTATATTTCTGGCAAAATTTCTAATCATGTAGCTCCCTGGAATCCAGGATGGCAAAGTTAATTCCGTTTCCTCTCCTCTAATAGCAGAAAATATCATCTTGACTTCAATTTCATGCGCTTCAGGGTCGATTAAATTTAAATAATATTTTATTTTCATAATGTCAGTAATTTGTTATTTCACAGATAATTCACTTTCTGATCTATGCTAACACTCGTTTTCTTCTTTTTCGATTAACAAGAAAAACCCCAACAGGAAATACCTATTGGGGTTTGGATAAAAGCCTGGCAGTGACCTACTCTCACATGGGAACTCCCACACTACCATCGGCGATGCACCGTTTCACTTCTGAGTTCGGGATGGGATCAGGTGGTTC